>Ga0307517_10004148_pt1 | contig 22356 bp, 27 predicted proteins | sample 23_EM_MG_FD_194515 | JGI IMG/M metagenome (GOLD analysis project Ga0307517, IMG submission 194515) | Populus trichocarpa ectomycorrhiza microbial communities from riparian zone in the Pacific Northwest, United States - 23_EM | ecosystem: Host-associated > Plants > Roots > Unclassified | place... | reverse complement strand
ACCAAGCCTGTTCCATCGTCAAAATCTCTAATGAAGGGCTAAGGCAAAAGACTAACATGGGAAGGTCCCCTTCTGTAGGCGAATGCCCGTGTTCTGATGGGCCGAAGGCCTCTCGTCGAGAGGTTCAGGATAGATATAGGGGTTGAATCCAGGTTCTGAATTATCTCGACTTTAAAAGGAATTGGATCTGGTAGCTCTCGGATCTTGTCCCAGGAGAGAAGAGTTCATTGTACAGGTTGTACTTCACTCATGAAATTAATATACAGCGGTGGTGAAAGCGAACACACGTACCAGACCCCCTGAGAAGATTTTGAACTGATCCTTTCCAAAAAAGCCGTCTACGTTTGGGGTATTTTAATGGACTTCGTCGAATTTGATGGCAGAAAGATACGCTTCAAATCCTGTCGATAGAGTTGCAGGGTTGAATACCTTCATTGGTTGCAAATCGCTGACCATCTACAGCCGAAAGAAGAGGCATGGGTACGACTTCTCGACCATGCATCTGCTGACCGACGTGCACGTATTGCTTTTCAATACCCTTGCATCGACGATGGGTGTTGTTCCTGGCACAAGTCATGGGCACGATGACGGGCAAGGCGCCTTCGCATGCGCCATTCCGCTCCCTTGCTCTTATCATGGAGCAATGTGAAGTTACCGTTACTATAAAATTCAGCGGTTGGGGCAGATATAGTTAACATACCAGTCGACGAATATACGGTCATAGGCTCCGTCGATAGTTACCACTGGTGTTTGTATCGGCAGAAAGGGGTTGGGTATCAGAAAGTCGCCCGACTCGGCATGGTATTTGACCTCGGTGATTCGACGCATCAACGACGCATAGCACAGATGATTTTTACCCTCATAAGGGTGCACAAGCAAAGCGAGAGAGTGGCTGCATTGGTTAACCCTACAGAAGGGACGAACTTCCATTATGCCTACACAAATCATCATCTACAGATTCGACTTCAAACACTGTTGGCTTGGTGGTCCGCGTCCAAAAATACCGAAGAGATGTTTCCTTATCTCTCCCGCTAACAAATTTCCGATTATCAAATTTTTTTTGACAAAGAGCAACATCAAACGACTCACCTAGCTCTTTCGGCGCTTCCATGGGTACCTACACATGTTTAAATGAGTACAAGTCTTTCAAACAGAAAATAGCAAATCCGTACGAGATGCCCTGCTCCCTTGATTTTCACATTGTCTGCATTCTTGGTCCTGAGCCATACCCGTCTTTCCGTGTTCCCCGCCCGCCCAATAAAATTTTCTCCATTGCCAGGAACGATCCATGTCAGTTTAACCCTCTCGTCCAACGTCTGCAGTCGTACGAATGTTTCCTTTGGAGTCAAGGGATCACAGATGTAGCAGAGGCATTCCTGCATGGGAGACATCTTAAGACGTGTGACAGGTTGACCCGTCGAGGGGTCGGTGGTGTTGTATGTCCCATGGTAGACATAAAGTTCGAGGGCTGTGCGATCCCAAGCGCCGAAAAAGGGATTCTTCTGGAAGGATTTCAGGGCTTCCGCCCTGATTGATGCAGGTTGAATAAGAAATACGAGAGATTGCGGCAGGCTTACTGTGATGGCCACTGGTCTCTTCTTTCGAGAGCATCATTTGCAAGTTTTGTCGACTTGGGGAGTTGACCATTGTCTCCGGGTTCGATGATCACAGGGTCAATAAGAATCAGAGATGTGAACAAAGCTGGGTATACACAAGCAGCAAGTCCTCTATTCAGAATTCAATATTACCCCAAGACGATGGAAGTCACCACTCACGAAGTACACCCCCCAAACGAATGACCAATGGCTACAATTTTACGACGGCCACTGAAGCCGTGTTGCAATCGTGCCTCTGATTCCCTGGAAGAGATCCTTGGCAAGTGTGTAGGTAACGGTGCGTCCGATTTGGGTGAAGTCGGGATGAAGTTGATCAAGAAATTTATAATGTCTCGTGCATTGTCGGTCCAGTCAACTTGAAGGTAGGGGTATAAGCCTTTGAAAGACAATTAGCCAAAAAGATTACATACGTGTTGCGGGAAGTGAAGGGGCATTGAGTATTCCCGCGTCACCATTCTGAACAGCATCCCATGCCCAAATTTCATCTACCATGCCAGCGACGTCTGTAGATAGCAAGTGCCCAATGGTCGCTTCCCAAACCTGACAAGTTAATGGTATTCCGTTTAGCGAAACATAAAGAACAAGCATTCACCGCGACGCACCTCCTTTGGAATCCCAGTTGCATGAGCAAAAAACAATGTAATGCCAGTAGACGAAGATTCGTCCAAACCCTTCCTCACATAGCGGTTCAAACAGTTCCAAAAAAGCCTAGGATGACCATCCGACCGCCCGGAACACGAACAGTTGTCGAGTAAAATCTGATATGTCTCCTTCAGCATCCTTTTTCTTTCCTCTTTTGTCTTTGCTTGTGGCATAGCTGGCACAGGGGCGTTCCATCGCGATCTGAGGTATGCAGAAGGGATAAGATGCGTGGTTAATAAATAAGGTGCGTCAAATGAAGGTTTCGATCTCGGAGGAGTTGGCAATGCTGGAAGTGTAAAAGGTTCTGCTGGTGGATATATCGGTACCAGGTCTCTTGGTGGGGTACTGAGTTTGCTGAAAGTGTAGCCTGGATGTGGTTGAGGGTAGGAATCCCCCATTTCGTGTGCACCGAGTAAAGATGGAAAGCAGGGTTCTTATGAACCCCGGTTCGGATATTCACAGAACCGGTCAACTTCTTATCCCATTCCCAGTATTCCATCGCGGTAAAGTGAATATTTTATGGATAAAATGGTGATTATTATCTTGTGTATGGAATCCAAAGTCACTCACCAAAATGATGTAAAATTAGCAGGGCGAGAAGAACGATCTAAATTCAATATTAATGCGCAACACAATTTCCATCTGGGTTGACGGAATATGAGATAACCTTCTACGTTCTACGACGATCATTGTGGCAACTAAGCTTTCTACCACCAGAGATCTTGTAAAAATGAATAAATTATCCAGAACTATGGTAGACAAATCGTATAAACTGCTCAAGTCATAAAAACATAGCTCGGGTCATTATCCCAAATTTCCTCTGACGAGGAAGGATTCTCCATTGAATCCTTTTCTTCCTTTGACATATTTTCAAGCGTCCTCTGATTCCTCTTATTTAGATAAGCAAAACGCGTACGCAAAGCAAAGGCGACCCAGAAGGCGAAGAAGAGCAAACTAGAAAAGTGGGAAAGTCAGCTTGAGTAGAGTAGCTGAAATCGAAAAAATCTACCTGGCAGAGATTGCGTGTCCCTTGCGGAACTTGGTTTTAGGATCGAAGTATACCTGAGGGGCGGCGCTAGAAATCCAAAATCAATACGGCGTTTCCTAAAAAAAGAAAGGGAGCCCCTTACATAGAAATGGCATTGGAAACGGAGACGATAAAGGCGGTTCCAACACCACGCTTCGATGTGGGCGAGAAGGCATTAGCGGCCCAACTCCTGTGTAAAGAAATTCAGAAAAAGCTTCGAGATGCCACGCCCAACGTACATGACGAGGGGAAACAAACTATAATTCCCCCCAACCACCAAAAAAAGCGCAAAGTACGCAGCGCCGACCGATTTTTGAACCGATGTAGCCAGAATGACGTATCCGACAAAGGACACGGCACAAGACCCCATGACGTGATACCCTCGGTCTTTCGTCTTGTCACTGTGCCATGCCTGGAAGAACACCATGAACCAACCGACAGCGTAAGGAGCTACTGTCATTCCTTGAGCGTTGATAGACGAGAATCCGAGGTCGCGGATTAACTAAGCATATGGGACAAGAGTGGTTGAAGTAGGTCGTGTGCTCTTAGGTTTGCTCACTTACCGTAGGCAAGAAATAAGAGACTGTGGCAGCACCAACGTTGACTGTATTACGCATAAAACGGCAAATCGGGGTATAGATCTTGAAGACTTACAACTCGCATACAGGAGAGCGAACAACCATGCATGTAAGTCAGAGATAATGGCAATGACACCCTTCCAACCGCTCATGCCCCCATGAGATTGAGGCTTCTGGTCCCTATTCAAACGTGCTTGTGCAATAGCGCGCTCTCTTGGAGTTAGAAACGCGGCAGAGAATGGAAAAGAAGGCAAGAAAAGGAGGATCATGAATGCCATAATGATTGTGGGTATTGCCTCAATCTGACATTTTGGAGTTAAACGAGAAGATATTTTTTTAGTAAAAGCAAGACGAACCAAGAAGAGAAACTGCCATCTGTTTCGTTCCGCAACAATGAGCCAACCAAGCACTCGGAAGAAAGGATTTAATATTTACCCAACCAAATGCTTTGTATGGGCACGGACGAGTCCGAAAGCTAGGAGACCTCCAATGGCGCCGGGCAGAGTCCCAGTCATGCAAAGACTTATTCTCAATGCAAGTTCATGTCTTTCATGAAAAGATCAATACACACTCGGCAAAAATGGAAGTTCTTACCTTTTGTACCAAAATGAGAGGTAATAAATCATTCCGGCATAATAACCAGCCTCGCCAATGCCCAGCAAAACCCTAGTGAAGTCATTCATCATTGACCTGATGTTCAAACAGACGTTATTTCCACGAACCTAAGTGCGAGCAGAGCCGAATATCCCTTGGCAAATGTAAAACAGATAGAGGAGATACCCCAGAAAGTCAGAGCAATGAAGAAACTTGATTGCGCCAGCATCAGAAACGCATGCCAACAAAAGCCAAAAAACAAAATACAATCTGTTGGCCCCGATATGGCGTTGGAGAACTGATAGAGATATATCAGAGTGACGAAAAAGATTCTCATCAGAGCAACTCACTATTTGCAGGTATTTCCAACAAACCTGCGCAATTGTCAGAAATCCGTTGGTGAATACGATATGCACTCACAATATCCAACATAGAAAATGCTCAGCGCTAACGTCCATCTTTGGTTCGTGGTGATCCCAAAGTTTTCGTTGAAATCGGGAAGAACGTGAGCATTTCCTCTGGGATGGGTAAGCGATGAAAAAGAAAGGAAACAAAATACGAACATGTTGGTGCGATCTGAAGGAGCATTGAATATAATTTCAACTGCTAACGATGAAAAGAAACTTGCCAAATTGATTGACTATTGAAGATGGTCTTCATCATGTGCGAATTGAAACTGATAGGATGGACTCACAAACGTAGCTGAGGAAAACAAGAAAGATCGTTGGTCGGGCTTGAGTACTTACGAGACTAGAGCGACCAACTCACCTGCACACAACCAGCGGAAGAACAGTTTTGTCTATCTTCCTCTTAATTTTTCTCTGCAAAGAAAAAAAACCAATCAACGAATGGAAGAGAGACAATCCGGAAATAAATTACATACCTCCTCTTCCAGAGTGTACTCGACCGTTTCAGCATCCTTATGTACTGCTGTGGCGTATACAGCGTCCAATGGAGAGAAGATATGTTTTCTCTTGGCTTGGCCACCAAGTGCGAGTTGATGATACGTTCCCTCCATAAAGTTGTCGAGCTGGACAGAACTTTCAACTTTTTCCATCTTTGCTGTTGTTCTGTGACAGCACTCTAAGAGAGGTGGACGAGTGGGAAGTCATCCGATCAACCTGGGAAAAGACCTTATTATACTTCGTCCATTCGCTTCTAGTTACTTAGCATTGAACAAACTCACATGGCCATCACTACATCACCTTGTATCTCGGAATTAGATGCAAATTTAGTCTCACAGTTTGCTGGCTTTCGGGGAAAGAATGCTGACCATATGCGTAGAATCAATCGTCTCGGAATAAGTCGAAAATTTCAACTACACCACTTGCCACACCCAGTGAAGTAAACAATCTGCAACGAAGCGCCTGTGGTTGCTATAATGTGAGAGAAAACCGGTTTATTGACAACAAAATTGACAAATACATTTTGTGCATCGGTCCATCGTGATCGGGCGACGGGAGATTTCAAAAATTCAAATAACGTATGCAATTGTAATGGGATGCGCGAGGTAGTTAGTGCCAAGGAGATCGAGTCCTATCGGAAAGGCTGAGGAAGAAGAAGGTGGGACGTAGTAATAAAGCAGACACAAATCAGAACACATCACGAAGACGACCAACCGGGGGTTTGTAAACCTTCGAAAGGGGACTCGGTTCAGAGAACCAGATGGATGGAGTGGAAGTGGGGCTTACGCCGCTATTCGTCCGCCCGAAGGTTCAAGCTTTTGGAGTGCCAGAGGGTTGTTGGGAGGGTTGCCACATTCCTGGAGCATGAGTTGAACTCCTCTTCTTGTTCGCATCCAATGTAGCCAGTGACGGGAGACGTGGAACACTGGATTCAGGAATTGCTTGGCCGACAAATTGATATTAAAGATGAAGGACTGGCCTCTTGAACTACTCGAACTACTTGGCGTTTCAAATCAAGATTGACCTCGTGTTCACTTGCTGCTCGGACTATACAAGGCGCCTTGTCGGTTAAATCCAGTATCACCAGAATTCGAGGGGATTCCCATCTTTATTACTCGGGAGGAGCACGCAACACAACTCCTTCATGTCGAAATACTTCGCTTGAGACTTACCACCACGTTGACATTGCATAAGCACACGGATCGTGAGGTTTGGAATTGAACCTAATCAACCTATTTTGAGAAACCAGTTGCGATCGAAGGTACGGCGTTCGCCAAAGTGTGTCTTTTCACCCGTCATTGGGCGGAGGAGGCAACGAATGTATTGAATCGCTCAAGAAGGGTGAATAATCCAGAAGCCGCGCATGCCACGAAACAACAGCGCCAACTGGTGGTCCATCTTTGGATTCAAGCTCTCGTCTGGGTTCAACGAAGAGCAAAGGAATGACATTGGTCAATAGAACCAAACAAGACGACTGACACACGGTATAATATGCATTGCTTGTGCTGTGGTCTTATAATATAGATTACGTGAAATTCTTTGCTCTAAAGTCCCAGTTCTGAATCTGTAACGGAATGAGCTCCACCCTGACATCGATATCCACCCGCTTCTTTGATCCAGCGAAAGCCCGCCGGACATATTCCCGTCTGTCGCAATTTTGACTGTACTTGTGCTTCCTTCTTCCTGGCTTCCTCCATTGCTTCCAACTCAGCTGCTTTCCTCGCACGTTCACCTCTAGCCGCACCTTCTCGCAACCTCTCCTCTTCCAACTTTTTCATAATCTCATCTTGCATACTACCATCCATCAAGCGCGTTTCTTCCAACATCGCAATCCCCTTCTGGGCTCTCTCCTCAGCCTCCTCAGCCTCATGCAACTCCTTCCGGGTTTTCTCTATCGCTTCCTCGCGTTGCTGCTGTTCTTTGATCGCCACAGCGTTGTCAAGTTGGAGTTGTCTCCACACTGTGTCCGTAACTCCGGGGTCCCGTCCAACAGATTCTGCTTCTTCCCGAACGCCTTGAACAGGTTCCGGCAAGGGCTGTTCTGGTGGGGCGATTTTGGTTGCCTGTTTGACCGCGTAAGTGTTCATGACAGGAGGTGCCGCCATTGGAGGTGGCTGAATCGGGGGGAGAGGTGAATTCATGTGCGACAATGGATTCCGAGGCAAGTTTTCACGGTCACGAAGGCCCTTCAACGTAGCTCTCATGCAAGCAAGAGCATCCAGGGTAGACAATGTAATTGACGGTCCTGATCCTTGTTGGGGCGAAGAGAGCGAATTCTCAATAGCAATGCGGGTCATCTCTTTTGAGATGGTAATGACATCGCGCGCATTGCCCCACGAAGGGAGGGCCGAAAGCTGGTCGAACAGGATATTAAATTCAGTGAAATATTGAGAAGGTTCTTCGAGACCGTCGATCGTGATGTTCTCCTTTGCTAGTGCCTTCTCAAGGATCTTGATACACATCGCGGAGGACATGTTCTCGAAAATGATCTCATCAGGGAAGCGGCTAGAGAGTCCAGGGTTGACGGAAAGAAGTTGGTTGACTTCCTGGTCGTAGCCCGCAAGAATGACAACCATTTTCGCCTTGAAACGTTCTTGAGTGAGGATCCCAACCAATTCGTCCATAGCCTCTTTGGCAAAATGACCTTCGCTCAATCGATACGCCTCGTCAATGAAGAGGACCTTTCCCAGTGCCTTCTCGAAAACAGCCTTCGTCTTGGGACCGGTCTGACCAACATACTGACCAACGAGATCCGAGGCGGAACATTCGATAACCTCAACGGATGAGAGGAACCCCATGTCATAATAGACCTGTCCCATCTTCCTTGCCGTGGTTGTTTTACCAGTACCTATACAAAATATCAGCACATAATCCAGCGTGGAGCTGGACTACAACACCCACCTGGTGGTCCTTTGAACACGAAGTTGGTGGGAATAAAGTTTCGTGGATCGCGGCCTTGCTGTTTTGACGCGTGCGCAATACGCTGGTACCCCTCAAGCTTCTGGACCATCTTCTCGCATCCAACAACATCCTTGAACAACTCTTTCAAGTTCGACGTGGCATTCGCGCTGCGCTCGTAGTCAGCATCAAAGTCTTGCGGTTCGAACAAGATCTCTGCGGATCGAGCACTGTGGGGAAGATGGGACATCCTCTTCTGGTAGTTGTTCTTTGCAACGCTGAGGAGGTTCTCCAGCTCGCCAGCATTCCCGAAATTTGGTCGATTCTTGGAACGTGAGAGGACTTCGATGGCGACATCCTTAGCAGCATCCGTGGCAGAGAGATCCTGGACTTTGAGCTTGTAATTCATAATCTCCCGTAATTCATTGTCGTTGAAATCCTCAAATCGGAAGGCATTTTCAATTGCAAATCGGCGGGTCAATCCTGGGTTCACGTTCTGCTGTCGCGTCAGCATGATTCTCGATACTTCTCATGCCCACTTACCTGGAACATTTCCATCATTTGTTCCTCGTATCCAAGGAGCAGGACACATCTGTCTTCGCCTGGTACACTCTGAATCTCCGCAACAATCGTATCAATGACTGCGGTTTTGTACGGATCGTGTGCGCCGCCACCACCGCCCTTCCCGCCACCACCATACAAACCGTATGCCTAAGACAGCAATCAGTGGGGATTGATGGAGGCATGAACTTGACACTTGCCTCATCAATAACCAGAACCTTACCCACGGTTGCGTCCAAGATAGCCTTGGTGTTCTTCTCAGATTCTCCGAGTGCACTTCCCACGAAATCTGCTGGAATCTTTGTCACAACTAAAATTACAATTTCAGACACTGAAAGTGGGTTTCGGGGAGGGGCTCTTACCTTCTCCATTGCTAACAAGACAAAGATCTGCCAAAATCTGGCCATAAAGCTTGGCGACAGTAGTCTTTCCAGTACCAGGATTCCCCAAGAACAGACGATTCAACGACACTTCCGCAGGCTTCTTCTCCGCGAGTTCTCTTTGATAATTGGTCGTGATGAAGTCCATTAGATTCCTGACCGACTGCTTCACGGATCCTAAACCGGTGAGCGCCTGGAGTTTCTTCCATGCATGACACTCAGGAAGCGCTGTAAACGGGTCGGGTCCGATGAGATCCTCTTTCTTGAGAAGGAAATCGTCTGGTTGGAGACCCTTCCTTCTTTCCTGTGAGAGCCTGGCTGCCTGACGTTCTGTGATCTTTGCGAAGAGGGCTTGTATATCACGAGCGTTCCCAAAGCCTGCTTTACCTCGACCACGACCGAGCCTCCTACTTGCGATCCGACAGTACAAGCCCTGGATACCATCCTCAACCGTCATACGCTTGTTCCACTTCTTCTCAATCTGTTGGCCAAGCATCCGAAGGAGTTCATCGTCTTCATAATCGGTAAAGTTGAGCCTATAGGGGACACGGCTCGGAAGTCCAGGATTGTGTTCGAAGAATTTTTCCATCTGTTTGCTGTAACCAGCGAGGATGAACACCAGCATGCCGACATTGTTCTCCATCTCCGCCAGCAGGTAGTCTAATACTTGGCCACCACCGTAGTTGTTTTGGGAGGTGAGCTGATACGCCTCGTCGATGAAGATGCAACCTCCACCGGCCTTGAGAGTAGCTTCAACCATCTTCTTGGCTTCGGGCACTCCTTCATTTCCGAGTTTGGCGCCGGTGGTTTCAACAAACTGATCGCCGGGCAAAACATCCACGGAAGCTAGGAATTTTGCATAGTGCCTTGCAACAGTAGTCTTTCCTGTGAAGTATGGTCAGCCAGTACTTCTGCCGAATGATCAAGTGAATAATACCTGTTCCCGGATTCCCAAGCAGCACGATGTTGAATCGTTCCTTGGCAAGAGAAGTACCCTGACGTATCGTGACATCGACCTTATCCATTATCTTGAGTACCTGCTGCTTCACCGGCTCCAGACCAATCATCTCCATGATCGCGTCGATGTGAGGGTTGTCGACACCGTCGATGTCCTTTCTGCGCTGCCAATCAGATTGGGCCTCGGATACTTTCTTCCTGGAGTTTGTGTGTGGGACTGGCTGCTCAGATGTAATCGCGGATTTGGGGACAGTCGAACTAGAAGGTGCAGCACCTTGCTCAGCAGGCCGATTTGCTTCTTCATCCTTCCTGCTCTTCCCCGCCCCTGTCTTCTGCTGTGTTCTCTCCTCCGCATCCCTCACATCCTGCTCCTGCTGCTTTAGAGCAGCCTCCCTCTGCTTCGCAAGCTGTAAATCCTTCTGAGCCTGAACCTGTACATCCAGCTTCTCCCTGATCTTGGCCATCTTCTCATCGTGTGCTTGCTGCTCTGCATCCCTCTTCTTCTGCAACTCAAAGTCCTTCTGCTGCTTCTCTCCAGCACGTATCGCGTCTCGTTCGCATAGGCGGCAAGTGAGAGGTTGCTTCTGGTGGCATTTCCAAGTTTGAGCGTGACCATTGGGACAGTTGGACGCCAAGACTTGCTCGCAGAGCATCTGAGAGTGATCCCAAAGCTGGTGACACTTCGACTGACAGGAGTGGACTCCGCAGTTCAGCTTCTTCCCGCTAGGTGAATTTTTAGTGTTTGGTTGTCAAATGTGCGCAATGGAAGTACCTACCAAGCTGCTTGACATCCGCCATCTGGACAATCCTCATCAAACTGTTTAGGCGTCTTCACCACAGCGGTTCGATCTGGATGCCTGGAGCACTGGACAGGCAATCCCTCATAGATATGTCCCTTCGCACGAAACATCTTGAACAATTTAGTCCATAACTCTCCGCCTTTCCGGGAAAGGGTGAATGTCTTCGCATTTCCGATCATGACTAGAGCATTTCGGGCTCGAGAGAGTAGAACGTTGAGACGTTCCGGAGAGCACATGAACCCGATATCATGGTCCGAGTTGCTGCGAGTGAGACTTACGATCACAATATCACTCTCTTCTCCTTGATAGTTATCTAAGGGGAGACGGAGACTTTTAGTATGTTTCCTCGATCAAAACGACGTGGGTAACTCACCTATGGTTGCTAACTTTAACGGGTTCTTCGCAAGCTGCGCGGCAGCAGGAGTCATCAAACCAGCCTTTACAAGGTCAAACGAGTCCAAGTCGTTGAGAACAGGATCATTCTCAGATTTCAACACGTCCTGGAGTTTATAAAGCTGTCCCAAATACGGAGTCAAGATAACTAACTTCTCCGATCCGTATCCGTTCTGCGCCAAGTACCGCACGATCCTCAGAACCATCTCCGCCTCGTGGGTGTTCCGTTTAGATGTCTTCGAACCGAGGTCCTTTCGATCTGCCAGACCAGCGTCTTCGTCCTCTGCGTGGTCGTGGTTGATGAATACAATGCTGTCGCGAAGCCCACGAATGTCTGGACGAGATTTGGTGGAAGGAGCGTCGACGAGGTCTGGGTATGTTAGCTCGCGGATGAGGGCCGAAATCTCTGGTCGCATTCGGTGCTGTGCCCTGAGGATCTCGTGAGGGAAGCTCTTCAAAACCAAACGCTCGAAAAGTGAAACATTGAGATTATAGCCGCCTCCCTTCTCGATTGTAAGAGCATAGCTATTAATCTTGGGTCGAAGTTGCCTGTGATAATTGTCGGTACACACACATCTAGAGCATGAAAAAGAAAAAAGACCAACTTGTGATCACCAACTAAAATCAATTGGTCCGTACTCGGACTCAGCGCGGTCAAAACGTGACTCTCCAAGATCTCTCCAGCTTCTTCCACAAGAACAACTGTCGGGGAAGCAGCTCGAATCCGCTCACCATGCTTGGCAGCTCCGGTCGTCGTGCAAGCAATGATCCTCTTCTCGTTCAAAATCGCCTCAGTCTTCCTCCCAAACATCCGATCGATCGACGTCAAGCAGCTGTTATACGCCTCCCCATTGTCATATACATGAGCGACTTGTTCCTTGAAAAGAGCATCTTGCCACGTCTTCAATTTGTCCCTGCGTTCATTGTACGACATCGACCAGATCTTGGATGCTTTCACGATATTTTCGTGGTTGCTAAGAAATCCAGCGCCGCGGCCATTGATCCACTGATCAAGAAGGTAAAATTCGTGAACAGGTTTTCCGTTCCTCCCAATTAGCCTCCGGCCATCATAAGCTTTCGGGGTTTCAAATGCCTCAAAGTATTCAGGATGCTCAAATTCGAGGTATTCAAGCAACTGGGGATTTTGGATGCGAGCCAACCTGTACGTGTTGAAAGTTTTTTGGAGTTGCGTGCAGAGCTTTTCCCGGAGCCTCTTGATCTCTTCGACAGCCATAAACCCCATTTGAGTCATCCTGTAATTCGTCCTCTGTTTCTCGAGCTGAAGGGGTTCAGTGGCCGTGGTAGCTTTCCCGCCCAGACGAACGATACTCGCCAAAGGAATGCCAATCTTCATGAGATCCTCAAGGAATTGGTCGAGCGCGTGATTCGTATAGCAACAGACCAGAATCTTGCTGTCTGTCTTGTCATGGAGGATCTTAGCCAACAGCGCCCCAATGAAGGATTTACCGGTTCCTATTCATTCTGGCGCTAAGTAACGGTGGAGATTTTGTTAAGATGGATAAACTCACCGGGTGGACCTTGGATCAAAGAGACCTTCTGGGTTAGCCCTTGCACAAGGGAAGCCGCTTGCTGCTCATCGAGCTTCACCGGGGTGGATGTCCCAAGGTGCTCTTGAAGTTCGCAACAAGGATTCGACTTGAGGGTGGCAACAATCTCCAGTTCACCGAAAGAAGGAGGACGAGTCGGACTACCTTTAGTCCAGAACAGTAGTTCCTCCGCGAGTGGTACGTCCTTGATGTTTTGTATCGCCTTGAGAACGGGCTCATAGGCGAAGAGCGCAGTATTGATCTGGACCATTTTTACGTTAATCGCGGTCTTGAGTCGAGTGAGAACATTGACGGTGCTGGCTTCTCCCTCCAACTGAACAGTAAAAACGGGAGGTTGGTTGGAAAGCAAATCCTCGTCCCTATAGATGGAACCGAATCCGATGGGTTTATCGTCGATAAGAATGCAAACCATAGATCCGTGCTTCGCAAAACGTCGGTGGTTCTGTAACGCGGCCTTCCGGTCCTTGGGTTTGACACCGTCGAAGACCCACAAATCACTGTTGCATTCCAACAGGATAGCCCACTTTACTCGGCGGTCAGGAGTCCCACAGTACAGATCCAATAACTTCAAGCCTTGAACCATCAAGCCCATCCGGTGGCCCTTCTTCTTCCCCTGCATAATCTCCAATTCCTCCCTCATGTCATACACCATATCCTCGCGGAGGAGACGAAATTGATTGTCGAGATAGGTCCCGAGTCGAGTATTAATAGTCGCAGGGTCATCAAGCTCATCGCTAGACCGGTAGAATGGTTGTTCCTTTGAAGTTACCTCGTCAGCGGTGGGGAGAACAACGATCTTTCTAAAATCCTCGAAGTCATTGTCATGTCTTCCTCCAGGTCCGTGATCTCCGGTGACGAGTCCACCGATGGTATGAGAGGAAATGATATGTTTGATTTTGTGTGCGATCGTTCGTATATCATTGTTCAGGGAAGCAACCAAAGAATCGATTACAGTTGTGTCCTGCGCGACTGGGCGGTACGGGGCGGCATCATCCCCAGGTAAGGAGACGAGCTGAAGCAACAACCACGCAAAACACAGGGTAGCTGGCTCTTTCAACTTCCCTCCCTTGAACTCGTGGACGAAGGCGTCCCAGAAAATCGGGGGGTTGGCGATCTTGCTGACAATTTGCTGCAAGTATCGACCTCCGTCAAGGTCCTTCAATTCTGGAGGTTGGAAGTAGGTCAAGACTTTAGTGGCGGATTCGTTCATGAAGTCGGGGGAGATATCCATCCGCATCACGGTTTGGATCGCGTTAAGACCTTCCTTCGAGTTATTGAGTTTATGGACACTCGCAGCAGCGTCAGATTGCATGCACAACCCCTCAATAAAGTGTGAGCATGTTTTTGGTGCGAGGGCCTTGCGACCGTAGATGACATCTTCGAAGATTTTCTGGAGTCGAGTTGCGCGTGCGTCCATCCGATGGATCCTACAGAAGTACTGGTAACGGCTACGATGGCCAATTTAAATGAAGTCTGAAGATATCGGGAGCCCACGTGTCCTGTGAAAAGTGTCCTGCGCAGTGTGAAGTGTTCTGTGCAGTGTGAAGCATGTTCTGTGCAGTGCGAAGCATGCTTTGTGCGGTGTGAAGCGAGCTCTGTGATCTTGAATAGAGAAACTTGGCTTGGATGAATGATAAATCGATGTCATTGTCCTCGACAAGCATGAACGTGCTTCATAGTTCGAGATGAAAGTGATCGGCTGTTTCCGAGATATTGTCAAATAGTGTTTTTACACAGGTCCTGCGGATAGTTATGTAATAAAACGAGGCGTAGTACCTCACACAAATCTACTCTGGTTCCTAATCAATCGCAGATGGTGATAAACTCATTCCATCCCAACTCGAACCCAACTCTCTTGCTGAGGGTCTCGAGGCGAGCACGGTGCAGGGACCGAACTTGGACTGAACCTCCACTAGATGGAACATAAAACTTGAACTTGAAACCGTACCACTTCACTTCACTTCACACGAATCACGACTGGCAGCCGTAGTGCAAAAAGAAGCCCTCGGCTCGAACAGCTGCAACGGCTGATTTGGGAACCAAACTTGGAGGGACATCTTCGATGACGATTTGAGAGTCTGGTTCATTTGAATTCTACTAGTCCTAACGGAGGGAGGGAATTGAGGAAGCGGGTTGGGATCGTCACCTAGTTGAAACTGAGTATTGCCAGGCTAGACTCGGAGGTTGAAAGTAGAATTGATTGCTGAGGATTGTTATGTCAAACCTGACGATTCTCATTTTCCTTGTCCCCGTCTTCCCCCCATGCCAGTGAGCTGTCACTTGAGGAGAAACGATGGTGGAGGTCAACCTACTGCGGGGGTTGTCCATGGGATAAGGTTCCTGCTTTCCAGGAATGTGGCTGAAAAAGAACAGCGGCCTTTGGGTGGAACTGTGCTCAATCGGCAACATGTTCCCCGGATCCCATACGATGGATCTTTCAGAGGGGACACTGTACAAGGAAAGCCGCTACTTCAATGTCCTAAAATAAATCATTACGATGGCTGAAAATCTCATGGACGAGCTCGACGACCCTGATCTATCTCCACAAAGAAGAATTAGGGTAGGCTTTTGTCTTGGATAGGGACACGAGGGGAAACAGGTGTCGTCGAAGGGATTTTTGCGTGAAGCAACGTGCATACACAACGAGGAGCGAGAGAAGGCAGCGAACTCCATGGGTGTCATGAACGATCGGATTAAAGCCCATCAGTCGCAGGATCAGGAGCTATCAAGAGCCAATTTTCAACAAACCAGTATTGTTGTTGAGATATCATCCATGAGTGGGAAACTGGCACCTCGCAAAACTCGTACTTTCGTACCATCAGGTTCGGATTGATATGACCAGGAATCCACGGCTCTTCGCACATAAAAGGATCTTGATGCGTCATGATAGATTTTGAAGTAATCGACAGTCGAACAACGACGGCGGTACTCCACTAATGGGGGAAGGAAATCCGTTGGAGTGGCAGGGTTTGTAACTACCCTCCTCCGATCATCGCTACTGGACTTTGGCGACTTCGCGGTGTGCAGCGAGACACCAAGAGCGCCAAGAGAGCCTGATTTCTGTAGGTCAAGTAGAAATTGCCAGAATTGCAGCAATGATGCCCGGTTCCAACTGATGAGATCGTCCTCTACGGAAGAGGGCATCGGGGTATGGAATAACGACGCCCTTGTGCAGTTGCTCCATGGAAATATGCCTCGGATAGGTATGAGCCATGCGACGCGTGCATCATCTTGTAAGGAGAAGTCAGAATATGGGGTTACAAACATCGGTTTGTTTCTGTTGAAAGGTTGTCCTCTTGGTGAAGGTACCGTGAGCAAAAACGGAGAGGGATGAAGATGGGGCTAGCGACATTCTTCAATATGCGGAAGTAGAAGTTGTCTGAAACGAACCTGAGGAATAATCTCCTGTAAAGAGGCGGTATCAATATCCAGGTCCTTCGAACGTCCCACTACAATCGTGATCGATCCTGTTGTTTGAAAGACTTCTAGGTCGTCCATAGTGAAGATTTCATTGTCGGAAACTGATGAACCCCAATCTTTGATTACTGGAACCGCTCCGACTGCTAACACAATGGGAGGCTCCTTGTTGTACTTAAAACAGTTCTCTAAATCTATCTTCAACAAGTCATCATTAATTCATGAAACGATTAGCCGCACCTCTCTTTATCTCATCTATGCAGAGGTCGATAGGTGGGCTTGAAGGACGCGCCACAAACGCGCCATCAGACACCAAACGAAAACCTTCGTTCAGCACTTGCTGCTTAGGCCTTTGTCGTGAGTCTTCAAAACAGCCGAAATCATGGACGACGAGAGTGACTTCCAAATCGTTGCGTTTCATCACCATCGGAATCATCACACAACCACCTGAAGACGAAAAAGATAAAAAGGAATAGAGTCGACTTGTGCTCACTTACTTCTACGAAACACGAATCAATGACGGCTACAAGCAGCCCTCTAGATTTACCTTTTGGTCCCATTTCCGGGCCGAAATTTCAAAAAGCATGGACATTGGAGGACGATCACTTCTCACAACTCTCAGCACTGGCGCCGTCAGGATGTCCGTCACTTTTCACACATTTTAACATTCTCAGCGACCTCGAGAAGCGATCGAAAGTTTACAAAGTCGCACTTCCTCCCTGCCTTCCCAAGTTGGATGGACCGCAACCTGCCACCAAGAATATTGTCTCGGACTACACGAATCACAACAGTCGTTTCTTTGTACCCTGAACGCGACTTTAAGTAAGTCATCGAGTTCAACGTTGACGACAACCGCCAAACGGGCCTTCGTTTGAATTTGACAAGAATGACTAAAGCATAGTGTTTTATTTTGTCTCACCGATCCTTATGACAACTGACGTATTATACTGTTCTAGGATGCGACCCAAGGTAAGGCAGTAGTAGTATGGATGAGATGGTTCTTCTCGTTGATTGTGTGAAGGTTGTCGGGTGATCCCGGGTGGATTAATTCCACCTGAAGCAATCAATCCCTTCAAGATCGCATTGCGAGGCTGACCCCTCCTGTTCTTTATCGTCTTTACCGCCGTCTCAGCTGCTTCTATACTCGCAGGGCGAAATGGCATCACATATAGAAAAGTCCGTCTCCCTTGATCTCACCCAAAGTTTCGCCATATTGGGCTGGTACAGGAAATGATCTTTTGGGTGGGCAATTACCCTGGAGTTACTGCCGTTGTGTCTGTGAATTCGGCGACGGAAGACTGGTGGAAATTGATACGCACCTATCGAACAGTGGCATCACTTTTGCATTTGTGTCAGCTACTGATGTTGCTGGCGGACCTCTTGAGAATGTCTTCATACGGTATGTTAATGGGCATCAGGAGGCGGATATGGTACTGCCAAATGTGAGTCCTATTGACCCTTGCCATACTTAACCTGATTCCAACTTTCCAAATTTTCTCAGGGCGTGTCCCACGTCGGGGTCAGGACCGACGACTGGTAAATTATAAAGGTATGACTCCCATGTATTAGTATTGCAATGTTAAGCACACCTGCGATTACCCTTCCAAGTTCCAAGTCCGTGATTGTAATTTAGCAGGACGTCAAAGATGTAGAGGTTACCGCATCGGGAATTGCCACCAGCAGGAGTGTTATACGACCCAAGTTTCTCAATTACTCTTGGGTTTCATCTGAAGTGCTACAACTTCCCACATAAAAAGGAGTAAATTTTTACAGAAGAAAATGTGGACTGTAGTGAAAAGGTACGTGGTAATCGTGACTGGATCGTGATAGGTAATAGATAAAGGATAGGTCTTTTCAAAGAACACAAAGTTATTCACCCGAAAAGTTCAACAGAGGACGGTAAGGGAAGTCCAACAACTCGTTCATCCAACAAGCGACTTCAATTGTCGCCCAAGCCGCACGGGGAGGTGCAGGGTGCTCTGGAATCGCAGTTCCCATCCGACTCGCAATAAACCGTCGGCTGAATGAAGCACCATTCTCCATTGTTACCGCAGTACCTCCAGCAGCTGTGCGGGAACACGACAATGCCACAATGAGCGTCGTTGGCACTGGGCAAAAATATCAGCACTAGTTTAACAATAATGGTGTAGAAAAGCCTCACCGTGCCTCGAGAGTGGCGGCTTGGACAGAAAGAAGAGGGATGGCCAACATCAAGATGCCGAAAAAGGTGTTGAATCGTGCCATTGTAGTAGTCGATTGTAGTAGTCGATGAGTTGAAGACAACTTGGGGACTTGTCGTTCTTTCCTGAGCCTTTTATAATGCTCGTGGTTGAATATGTTTGTCCACCGTGATCCTGAATCGAGTTAGATCCGTGTCAGCGACAGGAAAAATGAATTTATATACCACCTCTTTTGGACGCCTCATAGTGATCTACGGTGATACCCTCTTTCGGAAGGATTTGCCTGTTCGGCTGCAACACTTTTTCGGAATTCTGAAAAACCTGTTCGGCTGCGCCAGTCCCTGCCAGTCTATTATCCAAGTATAGCTCAAATATTTCGACATATATTTTCCACATTTAGGATCAACTTCGCCTCCAATCCATCACCGAATAGTAATCCCACCAATCCGTAAGCCATAGTCTGCCCTCAAGCCTAAGGCCTGAGGCCTGAGGCCTCAACTTTATACACCGACTTGAATTTGGCGAATTTTATTTAAGAGTGGTCAAAACAAGGTCAAAACTCAAAAGGCTTACATAACAGATTTTTCGGCTTGCTGCGGCACTTTGCCGACGTGATCAAACGTAAACGGGATCCGAATTTCTAAATTCTTCGGGGTCAGTTATGTACCCGAATCAGTAATCTTGTGAATTCACCGGGTTTCAAAATTTCACCCACGACACCCAACCGTGAGTTCTCGCGAATACCCCTGTGGCGGGTATATTGTCAGCGTTGCAGGGTCGGGCCTCGGGAGCATTTGCTCAAGGATTCAATATTCAGGCTTCGATCTCTTCCGACTATTAGCCAGATCTAGAGTGGACTTCTCTTATTACTTCGACGCTCAGACCGGTATTAATCAAATATGTGATTTTCGACTCATTGACCCTGATATAGATTCCGCATGCATCCGTCTTCATCTGATGATACCCCAGGCTGGAGGACCGAGGTACACTTTGGCAGCCCTGGCACAAACACTAGGAGAGACTTGCTCGCTACAACATTCTTCTTCTTCAAAGCCGACGCTCCAAGGAATAACGGTGATCAATTGATTCTTCCACTCATGTCGCAGAGCTTTTCTCGAAGGCCTTCCAAGAAATGACCCCCTTCGTGACTTCGTCGAAGAAAACATTCGAACAAAATGTGAGTTGTTCGCTCAACATCCAGAAATTCAGATATTCCCAATTGAACCACTGGTGTGGTTATTACTCCGGGACTTCAACCGGTAGCTCCATTGAAATCTCGTCCTCGACTTATTATCCTCGACGGTCTTGATGAGTCCAAACACCCAAACGTTCAATGCGCATTGCGAACTGCTGCAGCTCATCGCTTCCGCCATATCTCCCTTCAATTTCTTATCGCGAGCCGTTCGGAAGCACACGTCCTACGCGACGATCCCCAAGCCAACGACGATCTCGTTACTATCATTTTAAACATATGTGATCTCAAGCTCATGCGTCGACGGCCGTCAGGAGTATCGAGACGTCCTAATAAACGACTCAGCGTCGTTCTCTGTCTTTCTAAGCGTCGCGATAATGCAAGGCCTTATGCCCACTCGCATAGATATCCGAAAATTTCACAAGGTTACCTGACGAAGATACTCGAACCAAAGGGGAGCAGCAAGCCCCTCCACCCCACCATCCTATACTGAATTCAGCACTGCAAGCTCTAACGAAAGAAATTGTCTAACTTAATGTTCCTCCGAGATTCCGTTCCAGCAACAGCTTTCGCTGGGTTTCCGGGCGAATCCTTATTACCCATGTTCTTTATGTTCAGGGTAAGTAAAACAGACGTGTTTGAAGGAATCATTTGGCCAATTACTCATGATGATTATATATTTTTTTTTAATATCCAGTCTCTCTTTAGCATACAGAACTCGTACGTATTTATACCCTTGGATTATACTTCTAAGCCATTAATAATGTTCTGATTAGCGGAGTCTTCCCAACTTCGAAAGATCGGCTCGAAACCAGCCGACGTATTCCCTCGTACAGTTTTTTTTCCTCTCTAAAAGACCTCGATACCTTGTATTAAAGCCTTGGCTTTGGTTTCCATGCTCAAGTATTACCAAGACCGACTTGGCGATAACCATTTTGTTCGGGCATACCGCTCAGCATTTTTGTGGTGGGCGCCGGGGGTTGTGGGAAAGATAATCAGATACTTTATTTCATCATGGTCGAACTATGGGTGAGCGGTCGACTCGGAATCGACAATAATACATGGCTAGACAAATCCTTGTCAGGCAGGGATGTTGAAGAACCCTGAGCGGTCTCTCTTGGCGTCCGAACATAGTGCATCAATGGATAGTCTCGGTGTCTGAAATGGTGGCTGAGATATAAAAGGCGGAAAAACGAAAACTGACACGTGCAACATATTTGTTTTTCCTGCCCCATCACCAGCGTTTTTCTGCTCTAAACCCCTTGCTTTCCAAAGCACCTCCACTCTTTACAACTCATCCACTCCTTCATTCGAAAATGTTTTCCAAGGCTCTAATCATCCTTGCTTCCATTTCGGCCGCCTTCGCTGTCCCCTTTGTAAGTTTTTTCTCCCCCTCTGTTGTCAACGAAGAAAGGACTAAGCCCAGAATATAGATCACCCAGCCAACAGCTGCAACTACCTTCCCAGCTGGAAAGAATGCCACTGTAAAGTGGCAGGACGACACAAAGGATCCGGTTTCATCCAAGTATGGTCTTTGCTCAATCAGCATCTATGTTGGAAACGCCAAGCAACAAGTAAATAATTTGTCGCTTAGAAGCTGCTATTACTGATATATTCCCTCAGCTCAGCCTTCAAGTCCTCAGCCCTAGCACCAATGTCTCCAAAGAAACCGAGCTTTCGTTCATTCCTGACCCATCTATCGGCCCAAATAGCAATGAATATTTCATCCGCATAGAATCCCTCAGTTTGAAGGACCCTGCTCAACCACAGTACCCCGCTTTGGCCTTCTCTTCCAAGTTCACGTATGTCCACTTCGTCGTCGCCTGCTTCATATTGATGTTAACCCCTGACCCCTTGTAGTCTATCGGGCATGACTGGTACCTTCAGTGCCCAAGCTCAAGACTTGATCAAGGGACAGGTGTCAGCACCTCTCGCCTCACCCACTGCCACTGTCAGCCCCGCGTCGGGTTCTTCCCCAACACCAGCGGTCAAAGTAGCTACATCCACTGCTGTCCCTTCATCCACCGGGAAAACGTCGGCTGCAGAGTCGGTTGTTTTCCACGGTAGCTGGATAGGGTTCCTGATTAGTACCTTCTTTGGTGTTACGATGCTCTAACTAGATTCAGGTCTTTTTATTTTTTATTTTGCTTCGTTTCATTTATTTTGTAAGGTCTCTTTACTGAATAGCTCTTTTAAACCTCCTGGACAGTACCTTTACCTTTGCGATGATTAGTGATGTAGAACGTTCACAAACACGCTCTCCTGACAATGTGATGGAACACGCGTAAGAATTGGAACTACCGGATGTATCATAATACCAACTGAACACGAAACTGAAAGTTGGGATACTTAGCCTGGTTTTATGCTTCATATCGTTAAAACTTGAATGCGTATTGTATAAAGTGTTGAACTGCAAAACTCCGAATTCAACAAAGCGGATCTCTACACAAAAGGCACAACACTGCAGCTATTCAGTCAGTTCACAAACGACACTAATCCAACCCACCGGAAGTGAAATTGACCGAATGAGGATAATTCCATGAGGGAAGGGATGAGAAAAACATAGGATGGACTAAAAATAGTTCAATGTTCTATTGACTGTCGCTATTACAGTTATTGTACATTCCAGCACAGGTAGTTGGAAGTTG
>Ga0307517_10004147_pt1 | contig 22359 bp, 19 predicted proteins | sample 23_EM_MG_FD_194515 | JGI IMG/M metagenome (GOLD analysis project Ga0307517, IMG submission 194515) | Populus trichocarpa ectomycorrhiza microbial communities from riparian zone in the Pacific Northwest, United States - 23_EM | ecosystem: Host-associated > Plants > Roots > Unclassified | place... | reverse complement strand
GGACGAGACGACGTCAATCCCGACAAACCAAATAAATACGGCCAAACACCACTCTGGCGGGCTGCTTCGAACGGGCACGAAGGAGTGGTGAAAATGCTACTCGGACGAGACGACGTCAATCCCGACAAACCAGATAACTACGGCGAAACACCACTCTGGTGGGCTGCTTGGAACGGGCACGAAGGAGTGGTGAAAATGCTACTTGGACGAGACGACGTCAATCCCGACAAACCAAATAAATACGGCCAAACACCACTCTGGCGGGCTGCTTCGAGAGGGCACGAAGGAGTGGTGAAAATGCTACTAGCCCGGGGCGTCAGCCCCGACAAACCAAATATCAACGGCCGGACCCCACTCTACCTTGCTGCTTGGAATGGGCAGGAGGGGGTGGTGAGAATATTGCTCGGACGCGAGGACGTCAACCCCAACAGATTGGATAAGGATGGCAAAACACCACTCGATCGGGCTACTGAGAGAGGGCACCAGGGAGTGATAGCGCTACTCCAGCCCCCAGAATCTGTTATTCCCAGCCTGCCGTAAGTGAGGGGAGCCATCACTCTTCACTCCCTCCAAATTCGGACAATCTGTGTCCCATTCCTGCATGGACCGCAACATCTCCGCAGCACCCCCATCGCCGCCCTTGACGCCAGTGTTCCCAACGGGCCAGGCCGGCCAGGCTTCGGTAAAGCCGGGCCCGGCCTGTCCAAATTCTCTCGGATCTAGCCTGGCCCGAGCCTGAAGGCCTGGTTACGCCTGAGCCCGGCCGGGCCGGGCCCGCCTATAGGCCATATAGGCTTTTTCCCGGCTGCCTGATAGGCCGGCCTGGCCTATATAGCCTAGGCCGGCCTATACGGCTTCGGCCAACCCACTCATGGTGAGCGACTGCTCTGTGTCAACAGCAAAATTCACGGTAAATGTTTCCCAACTACAGAATATGATTAAAAATAAAGTAACAGTTTCGCTTATTAGCAAAAAAAAACACAAAAAAATACTAGAGGTAGTGAATTAATTAGTTGAATTAATTGTAGAAAAAGAGTTGCTGTTGGTGGATCAACTGTGTGCAGTAGGACGGTGACTATTTCGAAGGCATCAATAAGAGAGGTTGACTGTAAATAGTTTACAAAATAGGGGAGAATGATGGTATGATAGGGTTGTGCTTGTGACCCTGGAGGTAAATTTCTAAGGCTTTATTGTGTTGGTTGTGTATCACTCATTTTGTGATTAATTAAGAAGTATCATAATAGCCGAACGTAAAGGAGGGAAAAAAATCACAGGCGATAAACTCGGAAGAGGGGGGTTGAATACCCTTAACACAATCTGTTCTCAACGCTAATCTCAGGGCCTATAGGCGGCCTGATAGGCTTTCGTAGGCCGATCGAATTCGGCCTATATAGGCCTAGGCTGTCTTCCGGAGCAGCCTGCCTTAGCCCGGCCTACGGCCTATAGGCCGGCCTACCATCGGCCTGGCCCGTTGGGAACACTGCTTGACGCTCCCCCCTCACTTTCCTCTATACAGTAATATTTAACCTTCTCCCGCGGTTTCAGTTTTCACCATGCCTCAATGCCCCTTCCCCTCCTCCGCTCGGAATAAACATCCGGCAGAACCTCCGCTTTTATATTTCTCTTTTTAATCAAAGGCAATACCCGCCTAAATCTCCCGGCATTTTCTCAAGTCAGGGTTCGTCAATTTCTGTTCATAGTCTAGAGTTTGAGCGTTAGTGGGAGATATTTTAATTATATTAAAACAAGCCACTACTGCCCCAAAGTTCCATAATATTTACTCTCTTTTCTAGTGGTATATTCTCTTTGGGGGTCAACTGTTTCTCTAATTTTTCCACAATTCCCTTTTTTGCCGAACCCCCCTCTTTCCGAAGCATGGGCGTCACGGTTATTTGGATCCAGAGAAAAGGATATAAAGTGTGAGTAGTTCTGATGACTCGTGGAAAGCGGCGCGGATTTGGATGTTAATTAAGGTATAACGGTGATTTGTTTTCACCCAAGGCACAGTTTGATGGAGACATGCCTACATTCCACTTCGCTCCGACAACGAGCCTGAGCCCGAATCCTGAAGCCGGCCCATACTTCCCACTCTCACCCACCTCTCGCTCACCTGGGAAAACCCCACCTAGTAAGAAGCCTCTCAGCCCCGAAACATTATCCCCATTTTCGCGACTCCCACATCATGATCTCAAAAAAGAGGACTCCCAATGGGCGCAAATTCCACGCATGGCCGTAAATATACATGGGCCCCATCACCTATGGTTTTGGAGAGCACGATAGTGCATAGGACAAAGAGGAGCCAAATTGAATTTAGAAAATCTATTTCTACCCATAAGCTGGGGGTTAATTAATTTTGGCTCAAACAAGCCTGAATTTCATCTTCTCGCCTCCCCACTTACTCCTTGCTTGTATAACCACTTGCCCCTATACTCCGCTCTCACACCCCCTTTTCGATCCAGAGTTGCTTGTTTATTTGTACGAGGTCGGTGACAAAATTCGTGCCCCCCCCCCCATTTTACACCAACAATAGCCATTTTCACCTCATAAAATCACACCCAGTTGCTTTGCAAAGAAATGTTACAATTCCTCAGGGTCCTTAGACTGATCTAGATATTATCCTTTATATGTGACAAGCTGTTAGTTAATGCCCATTGTGCAATACTAGAAATGATGATGGTGGGCAAAAGGTAACCTCTAATTTTGTATGGGAGTCGTCCCCCATACAAAAGGCACATCGCAACAGCATCCAATGACAATCCTAAGCTCTCAACCCTTGTAGGAGAATGGGAAAATTCTCATAATTTTTACCTAGAAAGTTTGAACAATTACCTACACTATATTATCTTGGTTGTATTAAATTTACACGGTTTTGGGATGGGTTATGAGTGTCCGAAATCAGCCATTTTTGGTGTCAAACGGGGAGGGGGAGCCACGAATTTTGACGGCAAGATCGTACTATCACGGCAAATAGTGTATTATATTGTGCTGTACTTCCAGATGGTGTCCGGAATCCCCAGTGTTCTCGGATGGGAGTGGCAAGTCCGAGGGGCAAATCCGGCAGGGCAAATGAAACATTCTTATCAAGTCAGGTATTCAAAGAGAAAGAGGAAAAGGAAATGATGCTTCGTTTATCACCATTTCATGGGACTCGGGGGGGGGGGGAGGTAGATGTGAAGAAAACGGTGATAGAAGTTGATGATTTCCATAACTTGCCCTTCAATCCATTCATGATAGATACGGCGGTTTTGATCACGGTGGGCTTAGCGGTTGTCCAACTAGATTCTGGGTCGACTGACGGGGACTTTCTAGGAAGCCTATCAGGGGGAAACCGGTCCGGTTAGTTAATGTGAACAGCATAACTTGGAAACTGCTGGAGCCTGCAGTAGCTTGTTGGTGCTGCTACCCAACGAGGTAACATAGAAGACCAGTGTCCCTAGAGGTCTGGGGGGGCCCTAGGGTGACTGCCGGAGGCAGTCCTGACCCTAATTCCACACCGAAGAATCCTGCATATAGGCTTCCAACGTCCTTCTCTTATCTTTTCCTCCCCAGCCTCGTTCCATCTCAGCTAGGTGCCGAAGCAGCCCTTCATTCTGTTTGTTATGGGTTTCGAGTAGCTTCTGCGAATGTCGGTAGGGTTCCGAACGATCCGGAGGCCCTGCCGGGCCCCAATCTGTGAAAACCAATAGAACCGGACGCGGCCTGACAGCCTCTAAGTCTGCCCAGAGAAGCAAAATCCCGGGAAAGTCACTTTTAGCTCTGCTGACGAGCCCATAAGGTGAGTCCATGCTTCTCTGGAGTAGGGGGAATGCAGCAGGCGATGCCAAGGGGCAGCCGGTGGAAATGTTGGAGGGCCGGGGACTTCGGGGGTGGGATGAGTGATGTTTCATGATTTCAGCTCCCCCATCTCCACTCCGAAATCTTGTCAAACAAGTGGGATGAATGACCCGGGTGGGAATCTCGGAGCCGGATCGTGGATTGTCTCCTGCTCTAGAATTAGTCTTCGGGTTTTATCTGCTGCTCATAAATACGACACGTGCATTCCACGATCCGAGTGAGAATCACGGGGCTGGGAACCATATCCCCAGCCCCATAGGATGGGAGTCGCATATCGATACGGGGCGGGTAAGTTAAATGGGTTCTCAAGCGATGGATAAACAAAGTGGTGTGGCGCTGTGGGAGGTAGCTTTAGGTTTTAGTTGCATGACCGAGGGGAGGGCGGGGGTGGGCGGGCATGAGGAGAGTTGTCGGAGTATGTCATGTACAGGACGCCCAGACTCACGATGCGTGCGGATATTCAGCTGCCGGGAGTAGGGCATCTACTCACTCAAAAAATGAGGGATTACCGCACATAGTCCGCCTCGTCCCTCATCCTTGGAGGAGGGGCTGGATTGTTGGGAACGCTCTAGAAGATTTATCCGGGGATGGCAACTCGCCCACGGCATTGGCTTCCAACCTGTTGTCATGTCCATCAGTTCTCCATTGAGCATAGTGATGAGCTAGCTAAAGCCCCCAACCTCGGGAAAGATGGTCGGTATTACTACTCGGAGGCGACGGTTGGGCGCAGAAAGTGAACCCTAGTTTAGATCGGCAATCACAGATCATTGAAGCGTATTGCGAGGGAAGTTACCGAGAACTATATCCTCCCAAATAGTTTCTAGAATCGGGCATGCTCACAAGAGCCAAACCAGAAGCCCCCGGCGCAAGGTCGGAGAATCTAACAACTCATGCTCACAGAAACTTGATAGCCTTTAGGATGGTATAAAATACCTGTGGGGCTATTGCTTGTGTCAATGAAGAATATTTATTAATTGAGATCAGTAAGGTGGAGTTGGAGGGGGATGGGGGGATTTTCTGATGAGCAAGGTGTACGTTGTGATTTATTGAGTAAGAGCAGTGGGGGATGGAAACGCCTAAGTTAAGATAATAATATGATAAAAAAAGAGGGGAAGGCAAGAACCAGAGAAAGTGATAAGGGATTCAGGAGTACTCATGGGGAGGTTTAGTGGCTCGAGCCAATTGATTTCGCTGTTTCTAACCTCCGTTTTCCGAATTTCTCTATACTATATGTTGGACGGATGCGCTTGGCTTTATGACGGGAGTGGGAAGGAGAGTTTGTTGAAGGGATGTGGTTGACTTTGGAAGATACGGGAGTCTGAAAGATTAGATAGATGCTTGTGGATGATTTGGGAGATTGAGATAGAATGGTTAATGATTTGAAAGAGATTAGATAGCCATGTCTTTCCTTTGTTTATCACGGGAGTGTACGGAGGAATAAAGGCATGGCAGGATTGAGAGATAGGTGTGGTGATCGACGGAAGGATCATCAAGTGGTACTTATGTTTTACTTATAGACTTGTTTTGGTCATGAGTTTTTTGTTTTAGTCATGAGTTTTTTGTTTTAGTTAAGAGCGAATTCTAAGAGCTGAGCGAGGTGTCTACTGTAAGTTCCGTGTGAATTCTCTTTCTACCGTCTACCACTGTGCCAAACATAACCTGCCTACGCTAACAGAGTTCAGGAGACATGCAGATGGAACGGACGGAATGGATACAGGATAACGTATTTTACCTAGTGTTGGGACATGTCGTAGTTATGGGACACTTTTACAAAATAGCAACTGGATATATAAAATACTTATATCTCCATAAACACAGGCTTAATAGATTTAGAAATTGTAGGCAATATGGACCAACCACTTGGCTATTGGCTAGCAAAAGTTGAATTAAATTCATGTCATTGTCAATGATTGAGTCCTTGATGAATAGTAAGTAGGGAAAAATATGTAGCAGTAAATTAAATGAGGTTGCAGAATTGAAAATCGCATATTCTTGAGGGCAATTTAAGGCACCTGAAATCTATAGGTCTGGAGAATCATACTCTCGATTTGCAAAGAAAAAGCCCTTGTATTTATCCCAAGTCGTGAATTTGAAATGCTGGAGTCAAATCTGTTCCTCACAACTGTATTTTTTTCTCCAATTACTATGCAACAAAAATCAACACAACAAGTTCAAAAAATCCCAATTCAACTTGCACAAAGCAAAAAACCTCTCTAATACAGAGGGAATGAAATTAGACTCTGAGGTCAGATGGGGAAGATTCTGGTAGTGTAATGTTGACTGGGCTGGATGAGGTAAGTGATAGTGAGGTGGTTGCTAAGGTATATTACACTGCATTAATGAGTACTAGACTTTAAACTAACGACTTGGGTCCTGTAAAATTCCAATCAACTTACAACTACTTTCTAATTAAAGCTCAGACCTCAGTGTACCTGTACTATGAAACAAAATAATTTTACCCTTTTTTTTGCCCCAGATTTGGCACCTGAATAGCTAAACATGTTTGAAATTCTTTGTTTTTATACTAAATATATGATAGTTTCACTACTAGTAGTCTAGTGAACGTGTAATTTGACAAGTGAATTCAAGGCCCAATGGGCATTCTAAATACAAAATCTGATGTGATTCTGTGTACTTTGTATTGCTCTGTTGGTGTTTTTGTATGTTATATTTCTGATTTAAAAAGTGTCCCATAACTATGACATGTCCCAACACTAGGTAAAATACGTTAATGTTCAACAATAGAATTTTCTTGATGTCTTTTCTTTGTTATTACGGAAGTGTACGATACAAGGGCATGCGGGAAGGAGAGAGATGAGTGTGGTGATCCAAGAAGGATCAGGATATGGTATTCCTTTTTTACTTAAACGCCTGTCTCTACCGTTAGTTAGATTTTTTGGTTAGATGAAGTGAGCGAGAGCGAAGGAATGAACGAAGTATGGGCGGTAAAACCTACGTTCCATATCCTTCCTCCCAAGTGTCAAAAGTTGCAAGTGAATTCTTTTAGTCTATCGGCTACTTCGGTACTACCCTCATTTCTCTCTTTCACGGATTATATGATTAGTGCTAGGTTGACACTGGTCAGTGCTTTAGGGCATGGGGAAAAGCCTGTCCAACTCTGGTATTGTGGTGCTGGTAGATGGGCTGGATGCCGGTGTGGCAGTTTTTGGTAAGGAAAGAAGTCTATTCAACTCTTAGTGCAGTGAATGGAGAAAACACTGTTCTCCGAGCGGTCGGAGAGGTCTTGAAGCCGGTCGGAGGAAGTCTGGCAGAATCACCTTTCGTACCAGGTACAGTGCTTCCCCGGGCTAGCACATTAAAAGGGTGCTCTTGTGGTGAAAGTTTCCAGCTTAGCGAACAGGCAGTAAAGTGCTCGTAGGCTGTGGGTGTTTTTTTTTCTGGGGTTCAGTTGAAAAAATAGTCTCCTAGCACAGTACTGTACAAGAAACCAAGCCTTGCTTTCATCAGGTTGTTAGGCCATAACTTAGGTTGCATGCCAGGGATTTTCCTGTAGCTAGCTACGAATAAACCGCGGATTTAACAAAAAAAAAAGCTTTGATCAGGTTGACCGACTGCAGAAAGAGACATCCGTCAGACTCGTCAATCTACTACCGTACTGCTAGGCTGAACTACACGTATACCGGTGCCTAGAACCCCATTGTAAATATCACGGACTGTATGCCTGAGTGATGCTGCTTGGTCATATAGCTGTGCCGGTTGTCGCTGGTCGTGGGTTTCCTGCCTCTTTTCAAATCTCCTCTCTCTTCTCTTACACACAAGTCTTTCCTTTCCGGTAAACCTAATCAATCGAACTGGTTTTACCACAACTCTTATTTCGCCTTTATTTCCTCTCTTGTTCACACATTCGGTAAAGCTACCCCCAATATCTTTCGTACCCAATTAGCGGTTGTGGAACCGCCTAGTTCTGCCTACTAAATTTATCATACGTAGGGACCGTTTGTCTAACAGTCTATTTCTGAACTTTGGGTGGTAAAACTAGACGGTGGCGTTACAACCTGCATTACTATCCGATAGGAAGTGCAAAAAATGTGGGCACTAAATTCTGGCAGCTGGACGGTTAGAGTATGACATTGCCTCGCAAGTCCCACCAGACTTTAGACGGCACGCTGCTTTAGGTAAACAACCGTCTCCTTGGCCGTAGAAGGGTCAGGGATAACATTGTGGTACCGAGCAGGGTATTGGTGTTGATTTTGGTCAAAATTAGTGGCACACAGCAACCTGCTTGTCCAGAAATGCAAGCCTTCCATTGCTTAACATGAGCCTAGAAAGAATTGTTTTTTTTAATTAAGGTATTCGACAAGAGGCTAGATACCTCTCTATTAATTATATCTTGTTAAAACCGATCAAGGCAGGAGGAAATAGAGGTCCCATCAGGGTCATGTTTCTTATGTGTACTATTACTACTAGCATTTTAGTTGTGCAGCGTACCATGATTTTATTCCTGACCCTTATACCCCTCCAGCCGTCTAACCCCCTTAACTGTCGGCGCCCTCTCGAAGTGGACGGCCGTCTATAGGTAGACGGGCCCTTAGTGGATTCAACTACAGGGGTTTTAATCTGTTCGTGCATCGCAGCGCAAAATATTACTTTACAGTAGAGTACAGTGCAGCAGGATATGATTTGAAGATCCTTTATGATTCAAGCAGAAGGGAACCACCTGATGCGGTAGGCATAGTGGGGCCAGGGTTGGCACAAATCCGGGGAGGTCGGTACTGTAGGTTGGCGCTGAGAAATGGGTGAGGTGACACAGATCACCCCACTTCTCTTCAGCCCACAAAAACTCCAGCATTCGAATCAACTCAATCCTTCAGCATCTGCAATATCCTCAGGTGCGGGAAAGAGAATGTCGCAATCTTTCAGTCATAATGTCAACTCTTTAAACACGAACTACACTGTTAACTTTGCCGCTTCCGATGACCGATCTAATATCCTAGCCTGGTTATCCCCACTAGATCCCAGGTCGCGGCATCAAGACATCCAAGATCGTCGGGTCGAAAGTGTAGGAGAATGGCTGTTACAAACCGAGGAATTTAGAAACTGGCAGACCGGTAGTGGGGAAGATGGATCCGATAACGCAGTTTTGTTTTGCTCTGGGAACCCGGGGGTCGGCAAAACATATATCAGGTAACAACGACGAATCACACCGGACAGAAGAAAAGGGGAAGCACTGACCAGCCGCGATGTTATGATAGCTCTCTAGTGATAGACAGCTTGTGTGATCAGGCTGGGGCAGAAAATTCCACCGTCGCATTCTTTTATTTTGACTTTACCGTCCAGAAGGGCCAGTCCCCTGCGAACACGATGGGCTCTCTGCTGAAACAGGTGGTTGGCGGCCTGGAGGAGATCCCGGAGGAGGTATCGCAAACATACCAAAAACAAAAAAAAGGAGGACGGGGACCTCAGCTCTCGGATATTGTGAAAATGCTACAGACTACCTCTTCCAAAGCGCGCACGTTCATATGTATCGACGCTATAGACGAATGCTTGCCGGAATATCGAGTGAAGCTTCTTGATTCGCTCAACAAAATTCTCCAAAATTCTCCAGGTATTTGGGTTTTCGTGACTGGAAGACCGCACATTCGACCTGAGATCGAAAAGCGTCTCGGTGGAAGAGTGACGAGTCTATCTATAAATGCCGAGAGAGATGATATGATTAGATACCTTGACAGCAGGCTGGAAGAGGACACAACCCCTGATGCGATGGATAGTAGTCTGAAGGCTGAGATTCTGAGGGAAATTTCGGAAATGTATGTATTATGGAAACAACACTTGAGATAGTTATCTAGGTCATCCACTAACAGATACAATTCTAGATTCTTACTAGCCTCACTAAGTATCGATGCTATCCTACAGGAAACCACAATCCATCGCAGGCGACAAAAGCTCAGCGCAATGACCGATGGATTAGGATTGGAGGATGCTTATGGAGCAACGCTGGTTCGGATAAAAGGACAAGGTGGGGGGAGAGCAAGGCTTGGCATATCTGCTTTGATGTGGATATCTCACTCGGAGCGGCCCTTGGAAGCCAATGAACTGTGCCATGCATTAGCAGTAGAAATAGGGTCGCCAAATCTCAATGCCGACAATGTTCCTTCAATAGGTACAGTACTGGCGTGTTGTCAAGGACTTGTTGTGGTAGAAAAGGAGACTTCCACGGTCCGGTTAATCCACTTGACAGTTCAAGAATACCTCCGAGCTCATCCCGACCTTTTCGAGGCAGCTCACTCGACAATGGCGGAAACCTGCTTAAGTTACCTGAATTCCCACCAGGTTAAGGCCTTCCCTATTTTCCCCTTTCCCGATCTCCAAGACATCCCATTTCTCGAATATGCTTCGCTGTATTGGGGAGTCTACGCAAAAAGGGACCTTTCAGATTGTGGGAAACAGCTTGCGCTAAATCTGTTTGACGATTACAATCGCCACACATCCACTAAAATCCTCATGAAAGCACAGAATATGTGGGGTGTTGACGTGGATGGGTTTTCCGGGTTCGGTGGTCTGCATTGTGCATCATTCTTCGGAATTGTTGAGATTGTAGCCTTTCTTATACAGATAGAAGGTTGTGATATCAACCAAATAGATTCTCAGGGTAACACACCCCTCATATGGGCTGCAAAAAATGGGCACGAGGGGGTGGTGGGAATACTGCTCGGACGAGACGACGTCAACCCCGACAAACCAGATAACGATGGCACAACACCACTCTGGCGGGCGGTTTCGGGCGGACACGAAGGGGTAGTGAAAATGCTACTCGGACGAGACGACGTCAACCCTGATAAAATAGATAGCGACGGCCGAACACCACTCTGGTGGGCTGCTTGGAGTGGGCGTGAAGGAGTGGTGAAAATGCTACTCGGACGAGACGACGTCAACCCCGACAAGCCAGATGACTACGGCGAAACACCACTATGGCGGGCGGCTTCGAGCGGACACGAAGGAGTAGTGAAAATGCTACTCGGACGAGAAGACGTCAACCCCGACAGAACAGATAAAGACGGCCGAACACCACTCTGGTGGGCTGCTTGGAGCGGACATGAAGGAGTGGCGAAAATGCTACTTGGACGAGGCGACGTTAACCCCGATAAACTAGATAACTATGGCGAAACGCCACTATGGCGGGCTGCTTCGAACGAACACGAAGGAGTGGTGAAAATGCTACTCGGACGAGAAGACGTCAACCCCGACAAAACAGATAAAGACGGCCGAACAACACTCTGGTGGGCCGCTTGGAACGGGCACGAAGGGGTGGTGAAAATACTGCTCGGACGAGGCGACGTCAACCCCGACAAACCAGATAACTACGGCGAAACACCACTATGGCGGGCTGCTTCGAAAGAACACGAAGGAGTAGTGAAAATGCTACTTAGACGAGACGACGTCAACCCCGACAAAACAGATAAAGACGGCCGAACAACACTCTGGTGGGCTGCTTGGAGCGGACATGAAGGAGTGGCGAAAATGCTACTTGGACGAGACGACGTTAACCCCGATAAACTAGATAACTACGGCGAAACACCACTATGGCGGGCTGCTTCGAAAGAAAACGAAGGAGTAGTGAAAATGCTACTCGGACGAGACGACGTCAACCCCGACAGAACAGATAAAGACGGCCGAACACCGCTCTGGTGGGCCGCTTGGAACGGGCACGAAGGGATGGTGAAAATACTGCTCGGACGAGGCGACGTCAACCCCGACAAACCAGATCACTATGGCGAAACACCACTATGGCGGGCTGCTTCGAACGAACACGAAGGAGTAGTGAAAATGCTACTCGGGTGAGACGACGTCAACCCCGACAAACCGTGTAACGACGGCCAAACGTCACTCTGGTGGGCTGCTTCGAACGGGCACGAAGGAGTAGTCAAAATGCTACTCGGACGAGACGACGTCAGCCCCGACAAAACAGACAACAACGAGGGCCGCCCTCCACTCTTCATTACAGCTTGCTATGGGCACGAAGGAATGGCAAAAATGCTACTAGCACGGGGCGTCAGCCCCGACAAACTAAATATCAACGGCCGGACCCCACTCTACAATGTGGCTTGGAATGGGCGGGAGGTGGTGGTGAAAATACTACTCGGACGCGAGGACGTCAACCCCAACAGATTGGATAAGGATGGTAAAACACCACTCGATCGGGCTACTGAGAGAGGGCACCAGGGAGTGATAGCGCTACTCCAGCCCCCAGAATCTGTCATTCCCAGCCTACCGTGAGTGCAGGAGCCATCGCCCCTCACCGCTATCAAATTCGGACAGTTTGTGTGCCATCCCTGAATGGACCGCAAGAGCTCCACAGTACCCCCATCGTCGTCCTTGGCTCCCCCTTCTCACTCCCGCCTAACATCCTCCCGCAGCCCCTGTTCCCACCCTGCCCCATCTCCTTTTCCCCCCTTCCACCCGGAATAAACCTACGACAGAACCTCCGCTTAAATATTTATCTTTTAGTCAAAGAGAATACCCCGTCCAGACCTCGGCATTTTTTCATGTGGCCAAGTCAAGATTTATCAATTTCTGTTCAGAGAGTTTGAGCGTTAATGAGGGATATTTCAATTGTATTAAAACAAGCTAGTACGCCCCTAGAGTGCCATCATATTTGCACTCTTTTCCTTTCTTTCTAACCGCATACCCCCCACGCGAACGAATTGTTTCTCTAACCCCCTACAAACCCTCCCCGAAGTATAGGTGTGACCATTATTTAGATATAGAGAAAAGATATAAGGTGTAAGTATTTCCAATGACTCGTGGAAAGTGATGCAAACCTAGATGTTAACTAAGGTATACCGGTGATTTGTTTCCACCTAGGACACGGTTTAATGGTGATCATGCCTACATTCCACTGCCCTCCGACAGTGAGCCTGAACCTGAACCCAGAACACGGCCCATACTTCTCACTCTCGTTCACCTCTCACTCGCTTAGGACAAACTCGCCTTGTAAGAAGCCTCTCACACCGGGGCAATGACGCCATTTCCGCAACTCTCACATGATCCCAAAAAAAGAGGACTCCCAATGGGCGCAAATTCCACGCATGGCCATAAATATACATAGACCGCATCGCCTATGGTTTTGGAGAGCGCAATAGTACATAGGAGCAGGAGGAGCCAAATTAAATATAGAAAAGCTATTTCCACCGTAAGCCGGGGGTTAATTCATTTTGGCTTAAACAAGCCTAAATTTCATCTTCTCACCTCCCCACTTTACTCCTTGCTTGTATAACCACTCGCCCCTATACCCCGCTCTCACAGCTCCATTTCGATCCAGAATTTATTTTTTATATGTACTATCCGGGCAAATAGTGCATTATTGTGCTGTACTTCCAGATGCTCTCCGGAATCCCCAGCGTTCTCAGATGGAAATGGCAACTTCGAGGGGCTGGTCTGGCAGGGCAAATGAAACAATCCTATCAAGCGGGGTGTTCAAAGAGAAAGAGAGAAAGGGAATGATGCTTCGTTTATCACCATTTCATGGGACCCGGCGGGAAGAGATAGATGTGAAGAAAATAGTGACAGAGGTCGATGAGTTATTGTGTTTCGGTGATGATCTTTCCCTTGTGCACTTTTCCCTGTTTTTCATACCCCTTTTTACTACCCCCTAAACTAGCTAATTTCCCGCATCACAATGTTTGAGAGTCGCCGCGCGATCACCTGCGAGTCCACCTGCGTACCTGACAGCACCGTATTAGACCATGAACCGTTTGTCTAGTAAAACTAGACCTCCTCATTCCATATTACGGTAGTTTAGGATAGTACACAAGCGCCCTAGATTCTATGTCGTATCAAAACCATTCGAACTGCTGCCACCAATGTTCCCAATCGTCCGGGGGGCTTGTGGGGCCCTGTGGGGGGGATTCCCAAGAGTCCTGGGGGGGATGGAGCTATCTGTAGTCTGGCCAGGGTGGGGGACCGCCGGGACAGGAGGGGACGACACGAGTGATGCCTCATGACTTGATAATGATTAGCTCCGAGGTGAATGATTCAATTTGGGTTAGTACAGGAGGTCCAAGCTATAGGACTATAGCCCCCAGAACTCCGTCCGGTCCTCACTTTCCTGGGCGTAGTCCGTCCTAGCGCCCCCAAAAAGACTGACTATGAGCCGTAATCAGCCCCGCCCTACCCCAAAGACGGACGGACTGGACGGCTGGGAGCATTGGTTGGAACTGGGCTCCATTGGTGCTTTCGGCTCTGTAAAGGCCATGGCTTCTGGCTCGTACCTGACTTCACAAGTGCAACACAATGTAATCTGATACCCTACTTTCTTGATCACACTGGATCAACAATCGCTTACCCATTATCGCCTTCCGCAAGCAATGACTTTGGTATATTTTGACTTCTTAGCCTTGCGGAACAGGATAAGGAATTAATAATGGCATAACTCTGTTGCTTTATTCGGGTTTGATGTTGTAATTTATTTCCTTGAAATAGATATGATTTACTGACGTTATTTTGTGAATCAGCTGCTCAGCTTAGCACAACATATGAGGTCTGCTCGCTTTGGTTGAGAGAACGAGAAATTTGCCTACTTCTTTGATAAACTAGGATTGCTACGCTGTCGTCTTACTGATCGCTGAACCTTATCTACTATGAATACCAGCAGGGTACGCAGGATCGAGTCTCAGCAGCAAGCCCTGCCAATTTGGCACATTGGATGCTGTTACCGACAGTAGCATGACCAAGAACTCGCGCACTTACTAGAGTAAGGGCGTTGAAAACGCCTCAAATAGCGACAACGGATATGGGAATAGCTGAAAAGTCTTTGTTGATTAGATCACACTGTTTGAGTTTTCAGTAGAATTCATAAGTAGACTAGATCCTAACTACCAAGAAAAGCAAAAGAAATAAGGCAAGATATGGGATAATAGACCCTTGAACGACAAAGAAAAGGACACCTCCGCTTGTTAGGCGCTGAGGGTAACGTTCCTATAGAGCTGGTTACATATTCCGTCCTGATGGGGGAATAAAGTAGGTAGATATCCATACTCGGTTATGTACTTTTCCAGTTTGCGACGTAGCTCGCCAACCTCTGGCGCAACGGTATTCTGCAGGTTGTGACCTGGTAGACAGCGCCCTCTCGGTATCCCCCTTACCGCAGGAGTAGCCTTCTCTAAAATAGTATTGGGAACTGTAAAAACATCTTATAGTGCTCCGTCAGCGAGAGAGAGATTGAGACCCACTGGGAGCGGAAGGGAGGGGATATAGTATTTAGGTTACAGCGGCTGCCGCACCAGCGCCAGCGGGGTGGCGAGAGATTGCCAGAGTTGTACGGATTCGGCCCCGTGAATTCTGCTTATAGGGCTTTACCAAGATCACCGCCAGAACTTGCCCTTCAATCCCTTCATGCTAGATACGGCGGTCTTTGATCACGGTGGGTTTAGCGGTTGTGCAACTAGATTCTGGGTCGACTGATGGGGACTTTCTAGGAAACCTATCAGGGGGAAACCGGTCCGGTTAATTAATGTTACCAGCATACCGTTCGTCGGAACTGACGACGCTTGCAGTAGCTTGTTAGCACTGCCACCCAACGAGGTAGCATAGAAGACCAGTGTCCTCAACTGTCAGAAAGCCCCGAGGATGACTGCCAGGGGGGTTGAACGGGAGCCGGGCCGGAGGCAGTCCTGACCCTAATTCCACACTAGAGAATCCTACATGCAGGCTTCCAACGTCCTTCTCTTCCCCCGATGTTGTTCCATAGCAGCCAAATACTGAAACAGCCCTTCATTCTGCTTATCAGGGTTTTAGAATAGATTCCGCAAGTGTCGGCAGGGTTCCGAACAATCCGGAGCCCCTACTGTGGAAACCAATCGCACCGGACGTGGCCGGACAGTCTGTAAGTTATGTCTGCCTAGAGAAGCAAAATCCCGGGAAAGTCGCTTTTGGCTCTGGAGACGGGCCCCGCAAGGTGAGGCCATGCTTCTCGGGGGTAAGGGTAATACTGGAGGCTAAAGGACAGCCGGTGGAAACATTGGAGGGCCGGGGACCCCGGGGTGGGATGAGTGATGTTTCATGACCCCAGCTCCCCCATCCCCATTCAGAAATCTTGTCAAACAAGTGGGCTGAATGACCCGTTAGGAATCTCGGAGCCGGATTCGTGGATTGCCTTCTGCTCTAGAATTCGCCTTCGGGGTTTATCTGCTGCTCATAAATACGACACGTGCATTCCATGATCCGAGCGAGAATCACGGGGCTAGTAATCATATCCCCAACCCCATAGGGTGGGAGCCGTCTATTAATATGGGGCGAGTAAGTTAAATGGGTTCTCAAGAAATGGATAAACAAAGTGGTGTGGAGCTGTGGGAGGTAACTTTAGGTTTTAGTTGCATGACTGAGGGGAGGGCGGGGGTGGGAGGCCGTGGGGAGAATTGTCAGAGTTTGTCGTGTACAGGACGCCCAGACTCACAATGGGTGCGGATCTGGATTAGGGCATCTATTCACTCAAAAAATGAGGGATTACCGCACATATTCCGCCTCGCCCCTCACCCTTGGAGTAGTGTTTGCCACGAGCGGTGAAGCTCGAGGGCCCGGCTCAAGCTTTTGGCTCGAGCCAGCATAAACTTGGGCTCGAGCTTTTGTGATATTTGATCCTCTGAAAAGTTTTATCTCAAATCTGGCAACGGGTAGGGCGGAAGGGAACGGGACTGAAAGGGGACAGGTGAAGAGAGGGGCTGGTGAAAGCGGGAGCGGACAGGTATCGCAATATGAATCCTAGTTGAGGCCCGAAAAGAAGAAACAGTATGAACTTAATATTTGAAGGGGTTTCCTTATGGGAATCCATTTCCACACATCATTGGAGGCCTAAATGTCAGCGTGTAGTTTAGTATTGTAGGGTGCAAAGCAAATGTTTTCTCTAACTCTATGGCTTGCACGATTGTTGATTCAAAAGACAGGTATTTCCAAGGAATGAATTGTGCCGACCCGAGCCAGATTAACCCCAACCAAGCTTCGGACCTCTTGAGATCATGAATTTCAAAACCAATGGAATCTCGATCCCTGAGAATCCTTCCAACTTCCAGCTGTTCTGCCTTTGAGCAGGTAATATCTTGTATCGATCAACAAATTCAGGCTCGAGCCATCTCGAGCCTTCCCTCACGAGCCTATATATTCCAGGCTCGAGACCTGTGGTAAAGATCGAGCGGCTCGAGTCTCGTTGCTCATCAGCCGAGCCGGATCGAGCCCATGGTCCGGCTTGACTCGAGTCGGCTCGTGATATACACTACCTTGGAGGAGGGACTGGACTTTTGGGAACGCTATAGAAGACTTACCTGGTGATGGCAACTGGCCTACTGTATTGGCTTCCAGCTTATTGTCGTGTTCATCAGTCCTCCATTGAGCATAGTGATGAGCCAGCTAAACCCCCGAGCCTCAGGAAAGATGGTCGGTATTACTACCCGGAGGTGTGATCGCGTGCGGAAAGTGAACCCCAGTTTAGATTAGCAATCACCGATCATTGAAGTGTATTGCGAGGGAAGTTATTGAAAACTATATCCTCCCAAATGGTTTCCAGAATCGGGCATGCTCACAAGAGCCAAACCAAAAGCCCCCGGCCCAAGGTCCGAGAATCAAGCAACTCATGTTCATCAAATTTGATTGCCTTTGGGATGGTATAAAATACCTGTTTGGTCATTGCTTGTGCCAATGAAGAATAGTTATTAATTGAGATTAGTAAGATAGGGTTGGAGGGGGATGGGGGGATTTGCTAATGGGCAAGGTATACGCTGTGATTTATTGAGCAAGACTAGAGGAGATGGCAACGCTGATGATGGAAAAAAGAGGGAGCAAGAGCCGGAAAAAGTGATAAGGGATTTAGGAGTACAGTGCTCGTGGCAGATAGGCCAGATGCCGGTATGATAGTTTTGGTGAAGGAAAAAAGTCTGACCAAGCCTTGGTGCAGTGACTGGAGAAAACACTGTCCGAGTGGTCGAGGAGGTCTTGAGGTCGGTTGCAGAGGAAGTTTGACAAACCCTGCCCCATTGCCCAGTACAGTACTTGCCCAGACCAGCTCATTAAAAGGGCTTTCTTGTGATATAGATTTGCTACCCGAGGGACCTGCGGTAGATTGCTGGTACCGGTATGGTACTGTACTAGTACATATAGACTCCTTTTCTTGTTGGAAGTCTGATGGGAATGTGAAAATAGGGTAATCCATTTCCTAAGAATAGAAACAATTTGCAAGCGCCAGGCAGTGAAATAGCCGGCCAACCCACACAAGAAATCAAACTCTACTTCGCTTAAGTTGAGGGAAAGCGATGTTTGTCAAACTCGTCGATGAACTGCTAGACTGCTAGACGAACTACACATATCTACACACGGTAACAGCGCAGATTACAGTATTAAAACAGCTGAAAAAAACATAAATCTGCTTCAGTGTGTATGAGCAGACTAAGGAAGAACAAAAGCTTTTTTCCGCACACACTGTAACGCACCAACTGTACTAAGCCTGTTTATTTTTCGGGGTATAGTTCAACCATATAATCTTTCAAAAGTCGGATTGGAGCTAAAGCGAAACTAAGGCAACCGAGCCAACAGGAGGGCGCGAAGAAGGCGAATTCGCCACAGTTTAAACATATATGCAGCGGTGGTTGGACAAGTTCAAGAAAACCCTCACTAGCATCAATCCGACTATTGCCAGATTAAAGTTATAGTATACGGTAATGTCGGAGGGCCGAATGGACTGTGGGTACTGCCGTAAGAACTCGAATAATTGAACCCGAGGCGAGGACGTTGGAGTTGCCTTTGCTGGTAAGGTCTGGCTCTTTTTTCTTTTTATTTTGTCTTAAGCTCGGTCTCAGGGGGTCAGTTTTCGCTGTGCGCTCGCCCCCCCTATCCAAGACAGGGAATTTCGGAGGTCTTAGGCCCTGTTCAGTTGCGATGGGACCATTCAGGACCCTTCCGTTGTGAAATGGTTTGGTACAAGGTTCAGGGATAAAATAGTGGTACGGAGCAGAGTATTGATGTTGATTTTGGTCAAAATTGGTGGTACACAGCAGCCAGCTCGTCCAGAAATGCAAGCCTTCCATTGCTTGACATGGGCCTAGAAGGAGTTGTTTTTTAATTAAGGTACATATTCAACAAGAGGCCAGATACCTTTCTATTAAATATCTCTTGTTAAAGCAGGTCGGGGCAGGAGGAAATAGAGGTCCCATCAGGGTCATGTTTCTTATGTGTGCCATTGCTACTAGCCCTTAGCTATCCAGCGTACCGTTATTTTATCCCTGACCCTTGTATATATGGAAACGGTTGTTGACAATTTGGGATTGTTGACTCCCAGTAAACTTGTGTGAATCAACGGTCAGCACTTGGTTGGCAAATGAAAAATTTTCACCAGAGCCTCCTGAGTCCTGAAGAATTGATTGAACTATTATCACCATGAGTCGTCATTGGATTTTTGGAAGTTGCAATTGAATAAAAGGTTGCCTGGTGTGATAATAATAATATTATATCATAAAGGGGTTACTACATTCTACAAGATGGTGATTTTTACATTGATAATATTATTATAAATATTGACATGTGGGATTGCTACAAGGCAACCGATCTGTTATGACCATTTTGAAATGGAAAGGTTGATACCTTTTAGAGTTACCAAACGCCTACGGTATTTCTCTTCTCCCATTTTACAACGGAAGGAAACCGTCATTTGTATGGGACAACGGAATGGCCCCATCGCAACCGAACAGGGCCCAAGCCTCGGGTCCAATTATTCGAGTTCTTACGGTAGGCGAGGGAAACCACCTAATGTCGTCGTGGTTTGCTCTGAGCGAAAAGCTTGTCACCTAGCATAGATTCATGGGATAAAGGGGCTCATCTGAGAGAAACCCCGGGAGAGAGAACAACCGCAAATATTGAGAAGGGTTTGACCTTTGAGTGTGGTTTTTCTTTTCATCCATCTCTTGCTTTCTGAACCAGCTTTGATCATCCGGAAGTCTCTTGCCAAATAGCCACAAAAGAACGCCTTGCCCGGAAGCGATCTGACGGTAACTTTACTCGCCAATTCGTGTGGTACTGTCACGGTTAAAATTGAGCTTTCCTAAATTATGCTTTTCTTGCTTATTCACGAATAAATTCTGCTTCATAAATAGCTAGTCACGATCACAAGCTTAGGGTAGAGGGTTGTTGTATTGCTGAAGTGTGACTGTTGATAGGCTTGGCGGATAGGGTTGTTGTGTTAGTTAGGTTTTTTTCTCTCTCACATAATTTTTCCTTTCTTCTTTCTGACCACCAGCGAGGTCGACAACAACGAAGTGGATCGTGAGAGCAGCACAACGGAGGAACCGTTTTGTCTGTGGGTTGAGGAAAGGAACTGGGCCTGTCTTTAGTTAGTTTAGTTAGCTTGAATTGATTGCGACTTGTGTGGTTTGGTTGTCTTCTTGACAGTTCTAGAAAGTGATAGAGATTCGTCAGTTCTTCCACCGTTCAGGAAAGTAGATACTCTGGACCAGGTTTTCTTTTCTTCAGTACTGTATCCGGGTAGAGAGGACGGCTTGGCGCCAAGGGGGGTCATTATCCAATAGTCAAAACGAGTTATGGCCACCAGGAGAGGGATGCTGCCCTGAAACATGTTGCGAACAGTCGAACAAGACTGGGGCTAAACTACAATAGGGTAGGTATAATCGGAAATTTGATTTGCTCGTCATGATTATAAAACTAAGGGGGTGTTTGGCACACCGTGTGTTCAAATAACCGTTATTTCAAAACGCGTTTTGCAGATTAGATTTAGATCAGATTCCAAACAGACCAATCACAATGCACACAAAGGGATTATGTAAGGACATTTTCGGATGATGTGATGCCTTTTCATCTCCTTTGATTGGGCTGTTGAAAATCTGATCTCAATCGGGTAAACCTTTTAAATACTATGCAATTAGCTCCCTACCTTTCGGATACCATCCGCCGACAAATGTGCCAGTGAAAAAATTGTGAAACTATGCTACCTGAGGGTCTTCAGAGGGTAAGAGCGGTGCTATGTTCTCAGTTCCCCTTAACAACCACTAAATACTTAAACATAACATGCGAACTGACCTTCAAAACAAATATCAGACCAACGAACCTGTAGATAAATAATGAGATAGCCAGTATTGGGAAGGAAAAACATCATCGATTAAAAGTCTGTTTCTCACCTTTTTTATACATTGTCTTCTATCTTTAAAACCAAATCCTACCTGTACATGACAGGTTCAATGAATGCACCAATCGTTTTGGGAGAAATCTTGCATGATTGAAGTATTCTGAAGGAAAAGCTAGAGGGGTGGGTAGTTTGTGATCACTTTGCTTTTAGGGTGAAAAATAAGGACCAGAGACGGGCAGACTATGTATGTCGGATGGGAGGCTGTTGATGGAGAGTCTATGCGAGTAAGAACCAGGCGAATGAGATTGAAGTGAAGGTTCTTTCAGAATGGCATACCTGTATCAGTCGACAAATCACACCTCAGGAAACCTACAATACACAGTCGTGGCTTTGAAGAACAGTTCCACAGTACCTCTTTGTTACACGAGATATGACAATACGTGAAATACTGGAATCGATCCAATTCAACTACGGAGTAGCAGTAAATCGTAAAGCAGCCAGACTAGCTCGCGCCAGCCTAATTCATGACTGAATTGAACACAAGCAACAACAATTCTTGCACCTTCTAGCCTATCTCGCATTACTTCATTCTAAAAATCCATGAATCCATACCGCACTTCATACTACAATAGAAAATTCGCGTGAAAATGGATATAAAAGTTGTTTTCAGAGGGTTTTTATTTGTCCTCATCAGCAAAAACGGATCTTGTGTCTGATCCGCCGGCGTTGCGTCCTGACGCAAGCGCCGGATATTCTGCGTCCCGTGCGTCTTGTGCGTCCTGACTTGGGTCGCAACGTTCCTTACGTCCTGACGCAACGTCGCAACGTTTCTTACGTCCTGACGCAACGTCGCGTTCTCCCGACGTCCTGACTACCCCAGATTCTCCCTCTCGTCGCCTCTTTCTCCTGATCGTGCTTGCTCCGCTGCGCTTCCTCTCTGCGTCCTGACGTATCCCGCCCCTCATCCCCGCTCGAGTACTCTCAATCTGAATTAATTCGCTGCTTCCTCAGACGTCGGTCTGCTGGCGTCTGGGGCAGCAGCACTTTTTTTTTCACATCTCACATCTCACGTATCACATATCACGCCTCACTGGTCTGGCGAACTCATGATGTGGGTTTAAAGTCGCTTCTATATCTTCTATATACAGTATCAAGATCATGTATGATTCTCCCGCATAGCCGAGTCCTGATTCTCTTATCCAGATTCTTTAATAAACCTCATTAAATGTTCTCAAATCAATCCGGCTATTTATAAGCCAGCGCCGGTCCTCCTCCTGGATCAGATGCGCCAGGCCGAGGATTGTTCCTATATCTACTATTTTAAACCCTCGTGCATCCTCCCTCATCTGCACTGTAACAAGGCCATGTTGATCCGATAGGCGCCCTGAGTTGACTGGGGTCAGCATCTGAACACCGGCGACCCGACGCACAGTATCGTCGGATCTGTA
>Ga0307517_10004146_pt1 | contig 22360 bp, 31 predicted proteins | sample 23_EM_MG_FD_194515 | JGI IMG/M metagenome (GOLD analysis project Ga0307517, IMG submission 194515) | Populus trichocarpa ectomycorrhiza microbial communities from riparian zone in the Pacific Northwest, United States - 23_EM | ecosystem: Host-associated > Plants > Roots > Unclassified | place... | reverse complement strand
CAAGTGCAAGCCTGAGATGCCACACTAAGGGTTTGTGTGATTCTCCACGCAAGAGACAACGACGCGGGCAGACTGTTGGCGAGGGAGCAAACAAATTACATGTGCCGTTATTTCTTGAGATGGTCCGCCTTTAGAGTGAGCGACATGCACGTGATAATTCCGCTACGCAATCGGGAAATTTGAGTGCGGCGTATGCCGGCGAGAACGAAGAATTCCCGTTGCTCCCCGGTTGCGGTTGTATATAGACCCCCACCTCCTTAGACATTATCTCTAATCGCGAATCCCTAATATCTCTCTCACGAAACTCTCCCTCACAATGCATTTCATCTCAACGTCCTTTCTTTACGAGTGAGTCTCTCGCCAATTTCGCCTCTGGTTGCATGACAAAAGTGCTCAACTCCATTGGCTGGTACCCAGTCACTCATGGACGCACGTCGTCATCGGGATGTGGCACAAGTACCCACATCCACATTGTTCTCACGTCCTGACAATTGATACGGTCGACCGCTCTGTCGACCTGAAGACTGGGATCATCCGGACGGAGCGGATAATTGGGTGCAAGCAAAAGGCGCCGATGTGGATCGTCAAGGTGTGTTCCACGCAACTCCTTGCGACGCCTGTTTGTTCATGTCTTCGGCTCTAGTTCTTTGGCGGCTCGGAGGATGCTTTCGTGAGAGAAATTTCGTTCATCGACCCGGCAACGCAGACAGCTTCTGTCACCTCCGTCAACCTGTCGTTGTCACAATTTGCGACATGCCTGGAGCGGATACAGTACACCCCGTCTCAAGGCGGGCGAACGACGTTTGCTCAGTCTGCCGAGATCCAGACGCGGATGAACATGTGGCGGACGGCGGCTGACAAGCTGGAAAACTTCCTTGCCGAGCGTTTCAAGCAGAACGCTCACCTGGGTAGGGCGGCTTTCACGGATGTGCTGAGTACGATGTGGGAAGCGAAGCAGCAGCAGGCCGCCATGATATAAAACGACCAGTCCTTTCCGTTTCTTCCGTTTAGGGGTGCCACCCTTCCCAGAGGGGTTTTTGATAGAGATAGACTTTGGCGGTCGATTGGACTGTGTTTTCAGTTTCAGAGGTGGAATGGTTTCTAACGATAAACTAGCTTACTCCCTATTACTTTACAAAAGGCGTAGACTTTGGTCGTGGACTGGTCCTCGCCAATACACCCACCGGCGTTTCACCATCACTCCATCCTCTCCGACATCCAAATACGGAAAGTCTGTCTGGCTGAGTGTTCGACGAGCTCTGACCTCGAAATTCGAGTCAAGCTCTGGCGAGGTCATTCTCCTTCTCGCTGACTGACCGTGTAGACTTCACGACCGCCTTGTGACACCCCCACGCACGAGGAGTGAGGAGGCTCCCCGCTGGTTTCCCCTCCCCCACCCCGCCTATCCACTACCCACCTCAGCGTCATTACTGCACGCAATGGACGATTTGGCCCAGCATGTCGTACGCGAATTGTCATTCGAAGGAGATCTGGGTGAGCCGTTCGTTCTCCATCTTATCGGTGACAGCCTCGGGCTTCGCGACTTCCCCCATCATGTGCAGGTCGTGGGGGTTCGACTCTCGTTGTTGCCCTTTTTTTTATATCTAACCGGCGATACCTCTGATATACTTAAACCCTCGGGGAATCTTAGGATGTAACATTACCCGCCTCGAGGCTCTTATCAATGCCTTCTACCAAACCACCGCTGGCCAAGGGGTCGACGGATCGTTTTTCGCGTTCGCGTGGTCGATTATTCTCCAGGAGCCAAGTGTTTATGTCGGGATTTTGCCTCCCGGTGACCATTCCGAGGTCTATGTTGCGCCTCCACCACGCGGGAGCAAGAAAGATCCCGGTAAGGCCCGGGAGACCACTGGCTCTAGCCAGGTTGCTTCTCTTGAGCCCGTGGAGGACGGTAAATCCCAGGCGCTCGAGCAACTCAAACAGTTGTATGGAGAACGACTAAGGATTGCCGTGGATAGTGAAGTCTTGAAGGTTACCCTCACCGGCCCCCACGCGAGAGTACGTTTAGGAAATTTTGTTTTGGCGTGTATCCCTAACGTCTTCACAGTCTTCAACACTATCCCCGATGGTTTACACGATTCTGCAACTCGTCGCACGCGCTAGGGAAACCGGAATCAGTGCCGTCGACCTGAGCAACAAGACGGGCTACGATTCGAAGAATTGTGCCTACCTGATCAAGCAGCTTCAGGAAATGGACCTTGTGTGCGGTCGATTTTCTCGTTGAAGGGTTTCAGCTCTCTGATCGATCGCAGAGTCAAACTTGCCCGGGCAGGTATTGGAGGGAACTTCTGTGTCCTCAAACACTTCTACAACACCAGCCCTATGTGGAGGCGTATCCGCGAGGAAGGTGACAGACAGAAAGACACTACCACTATCAAGTCCGGGGAGCAGATCGCCAAAACCAAAGAGTCTACCAATTTTGGACCTATCGACGCGTTCCACCTCGCAGACCTTAACCTACTTCGCGGTCGGATTACCAAACTACTTCTGAACTCCCCTGATCATACACACGTAACCAAGGACTTGGTTATAACCCTCGTGAGTCTCCCGAACCTCGCCTTTACGCTTCACATTCATAAAACCAAAGGGATTCGAAAATCCGACCAAAACGGAACGCCGTTTCTTTAGCACTCGGTTGAATGAACTGATCAGCCTTGGTGTAATCCAGAAAGTTACCCTAACAAACTCATCTACCGGCAAAACTTCTACACAATGCGTTCGTCTGGTCAAGACCGGTGCCGAAGAGAGTGCAGAAGCAGAGGGAGAATCTGCTCCTGCCCAGGCTGGTTCTAGCGAGCAGGCGGATAAAGCGCCAGGTATGCAGTATGAGAGTCATGGATAAAATGTTCCTGGGGTCTGACTGCCAACAAGATAGACGGTTCTTGAAGGGCAACAGAACAATTCAGTGGCAGATCCTCGAAGCGCTTGACAAAGCTGGTCCCAAAGGGATGACCCGTACCGTACTTACCTTCTCCCGGCATATTGGAGATCAAACTAAACTCCGGCTTATAGGAAATTTCTGACCTGATGGACGGGTTCGACCCTCGTATCGTGGAGCATGTACTACAAGGGTTCGACAAGTCCCGTCCTAACTCAAATATGCTCGATTTTGGGGTCATGGCAATGGACGAGACCTACGGTCGGGAGCGCCGACATCGCTGGTTCACCTCCATGGGCTACAAAGCACTCCTAACTCAAGAAAACATCAACGGAGCCGAGCATGAGCTCCCTGTCGATCTGGCTAACATAGGAGGGTTCACCGACACGTCACCAGAGCTGTTTTATAATACACAAGAGCAGTTGTACCAGCATCAGGACATGGACTCTCGAGAAGAAACGACGAGGAAGAAACGCAAACCACCCAAAAATCCCATCCTTCCTGACGGGACTGTCAAAAGGGGTCGACCGAGGAAAAACCAGCCGAGCACAAGCAAGCGGAAGAGAGAGGACCTCGCCGAAGACGATGGGGCGGATGGCCAGGGTCGTCCTTTGAAGAGGGCAAAGACTGTAGCAGCTGGAGTGGGCGTGGTCTTCGACGCTGACAAAGCTGCATCTGCCGCGGAACCTACCCCTAGGAAACGCGGGCGTCCTCCGAAGCGGAAGCCGGAAGGCGAGCCTCCCGCTACACCTACTCCAAGAAAACGGGGTCGACCGCCGAAGAACCGCACCCCGGCGACCGCAGTGGAACAAGAGTCTCTGGATGTGGGAGAGCAGACCCTACCAACAACCGCCCCTTCGGTCTCGGCTCAAGAGGCTGTTTCAGAAACTGCTCGCGATACGGATGGATTACCGGCGCTGTCGTACCCAGAAGTCTCCGGGCAGCAAGTCCAACAAGGAGGTCCTCCTGAAGCTGACAACCCTACCGGTGATTCACAACCAACACCACCACCCGAACTGCAACTACCTACCCCTGAGCCCCGAGAACTTGTGCGAAGGAGTCAACAGGATGTCGACTATGTGGGTTACTCGTTAACTATCCCAAAGTTGGAAATTATTTATAGGTTCGTTAGGATTCGACAACTGTCCCTACCCAACCACCCACAACCACTACCACGGCAAAACCCCCTCCCGGGTCGAGAAAACCCAACATGTCTCACGCACGTCGTGACAATGAGTTCTATCGGGTCATCCAGGGGTTTGGAGGAATCACCATCATCAACGCGAAGGAATTTGGTGATGCTCACGTTGCCCTCCTTGGTACGTTGGCCGAGGCTCGAGAGCCGGCAAGCGGACCACCAGGGACACGGGTAGATCGGAGGACGATCGATACAACTCTCTCCAAACTCGAGAAGGACGGTCGAATCAAGATCCTCAAGACAAGCCTTGTTACCCCCATATTCACGACCCGGAAAATAACTATTGCTTACCTTTCTCATCTCGATGAAGAGAAGGTCCAGGCATTCATGTCCACGCTGAACCAAGGAAACCCCAGCCGAACAACAGCCCATGCACAGAGAAAGCTAGAGCAACCTCGCGATTTACCCCCCCAGCCGCCTCGTACCGTTCTTTCGCTGACAAGGTCCGTTGGTCCAGCCGACTCTCACGACGCCGCTATGAGGGAAAGTATCATTGCGGATCCTCATGGTCACGGCGTTCCTCAAATGTACGGGTTTATTGTGGGCAAGATTGCGAGGGTCAAGAAGTTGCATATCCTTGCTCTTCGACCTTTCGAATCAGGAATCGACTCACCGAATATTATCTCGAGGGGCGCAAGGATTCTTCATCTCGACTACTTTCTGCGAGATATCACAATCGCGGACTATTGCTCGTTGTTCTCCGTTCGTTCGCCCATCGAAGGGTTGGATACTCTTGTGCATCCGGAGAACAGTTCTTCTCCCGCGTTATGGGACGTTCCGGAAAATGTTCTTTCAGCTCTCGGACTCGGAGCTTCTAGGAGTCGCAATCGGCTGATGGAGCTCCTTTCTATCCTCGAAGATCTGAGGCTCTTCACTCCGTTACAACAATCACAGTCCGAGGCGCCGTTCCTCGCATGTGACCAGAATGGAACCCATCCATCCCGCTTCGATGTTGTCCCCCAAAAATCTTGGAACACATCAGCCGCCAGCCTTGCTCCCAAGTACTGGCATGTTCGGTCATCGGCACCCGTCCATCTCTGGGCATCACCCGCGAGCCCGCCGCCCTTTTGGAAGACCTCCCCACTCCGAACCTCTGCGGAGGGCGGGGGCTTCTGGAATAATTTAAAGGAGGTCTGCCTGGATCCGAGTTCTGTGGAGAAGGTCCAGATCGAGGAGGAGGTCCCATCCGAGGATCAACCAAACTTCGCTATCAGGAACTCACTACGGCGCGACGCTGGATGGCTCGAAGCGTACTACATGTCTTCACACCAAGAGAATTTCCTCAACAGGTTCCTCGATAACCCGCCGATTTCGGACGACGAGGATGCTAAGACCCGACTCACTCACCTCTCTTGGGTCACTCTCGCCCCGGAACACGTTATCAAGGAGTTTTACACCACGGCTCTTGGTCGGCGGGCTCGACAACTCCGGAGGCGGAAGAAAAAAGACAAGTCATCCCAGGACGAGAAGCGTGCTTTGGTTGCTCAGAAGGCTGCGAGAGGGAAAGACAAGCGAGTCGGACTCTGGGACCACCTCTTGGCGAATTCACATCCTGCGTTGGTAGGAAACCCTCTTCCACCACGAGTCCTGCGTGTTCGCAGTGAATATCTCAAAGCTTCGTCGGTGGCGGATGAAAAGCAGTGGGAGCGAAGTATCGCAGCTGCGATCCAGGAGGAGGGTGCCAACCAGACCCCGCATATCGTGAATCGGCCTCCTCGACCGAAAGGGCCCACAACCCTTCCTGTTTCCCCTGGTTCCGCGATCTCAGCGGAGAAGAGCATAGCTCAACTGATAAGCGAACAAAATAAGATGAAGAACCTTTCGGAAGCGCCTGCGAGGAAACGGGGAGACAAGGGGAAGTCAGGTCAGCCCTACGTTCATGTTCATCCAAACTGCTTTCCGACAATGCATCCACAGAGGAGTTGAAGAAGAGACGGAACCGATTCAAATGGAATCCCGACTTCGACGAACTTGCGAAAGACGCATCTGTAATCATCAAAGCGCGTTGCCGGTCCGGGCAAAGAATGGATTGGAGTGCAGTCACTCAGGTCTTTCCCGTGCTTGCCCAGAACTCCGTACGACAGAGGATGGATGGCCTAACAAAGGATTCTCAGCCAATGAGGGCGTACCTTCAGCGGCTGGAGGACGCATGGTATAATCTCTGGACGGATCATCGGGGAACTCCTCAGTTACCTGACCCAAATCCCAAGAGCGTGACAGATTTTGACCTTATCGCCCACTTGACGTTCCTCCGCGCTCACATCGACAAACCATCCCTGTGCGTTCTTCCCAGCTTCTTCGCGTAATGTAAGCCATTTACCACAAATCTTCAGGGGAATCGGGAGCGATAGCCTCGCCCTTCCGTCGAGTATTGAAGAGCTGTTGCTTCTGGATGTTAAGGAGACCCAACCGGTCACTTCGGCTTGGGATTTCATGTGGAACAGTGTGACCGAGGACAGACGAGAGAAGCTACTTTTCTCGAAATCCATGCTCGTGGATGAAGTAAATCCATCTGTCGAAACCCTTTATAAGGCCGGTGAGATGTACATTGTGGAGACCGCTGTCAAGGTACGTGCCTCAGTGGTTGTACAAGCACGAGCCCCTTCAACCCGGAATTCAGATGGTAGTCGGTACCCCGAATGAGAGATATGCAGTAGAAACTGCGAACCAGTTGCTGAAAAGGTTCGGTGACGACGCTGTGTCCTCTGTCGCGGAAAGCATGCTCGAGAGGGGTGTATTCTCGAAGACCGTCCGAGACGCGAAGAAGCCAAAACCTGGCCGATCTCTCAAGATATCTGACCAGTACGTAGATCAATCTCAATGAAGGGCCACTCCGATACTCAGACTGCTTCTTAGGAACCAAGCGTTGCTCAAAGGGCCGGTACCTCGTGAAACCTTTCGAGATGCGTCTTCTCTGGAGGAGCTCTGGATTGAGCAGGACGAGGAAGAAATTGAGTGGAGGGAATGGCCGTTGCTTGCCTCCGATGGAGACATGGCGGCGCTCATTGAGCTTGTATCCGAGAATAAGGTGAGCTTTTTGACCTCGATGCAACGATTGACCTTTAACCGAGCGGCGTGAAGATCGACTTCAAGATTGACACCACCCAAGCCAAGGAATCACGAACTTCGGTAGAGTATAACAGCAAGAAAGCCGGTTCGTAGGATTCGTTCCTCAGGGAATGCGCTTTTTCAAATTCGATCTAGATGACGCCGAACTCGAGACGGCTCTTCAAATCAGAAGTCACGACCTTTCGTGGTCCTCCATCCACACGGAAATGTTGGAAGAACCTCCATCGCTGTCCCCTTCTACTGTCCCAGGCGCAAATCACGGATTCACCAGAGATAAAAGAACCGCTTGTTGTGGTACGAACTCATCGGGTTTGGTGGACTGTCAAGCTTGTCTCGATAGCGAGATTGAGACACTCTCTGAATACTTGGACCAGGCGGAGAAGGCTTGCGCTTTGGAAATCGTTTCATTGCTTGATGACGCGGGGCCTCGCGGCATAGGGAAGAAAGACCTTCTAGTAAGCCTCGGACGTATTCATGATTTACAAGGGTTCTGATGCCATCTAACTTTGTAGGCTCGCATCCAAGCACCTGACCACGTGGACGTGTATGGAGTAATGGACAAAATCACCTCACGTCGTACAGCCCTCTTCTTTTGGACCGGGTGCTTGTCCGTTGTTGTGGTGTCGTCGACTTACCTCCAGATATGGAGCCTTGTCATTCCTGCATCGCAGGTCATGGTGAAGCCGCGGAGATGGACCGATATTAATGGTTCCCAGGTGCCCGAGATATGGGAGGCGGGGTTGAGGGCGGTTATGGGTATGATCCTCTCCAGGCCGGCAATTACTCAGGTGTGTCGGCAAATCCTGGAGGCTGAGGAGAATAGCTGACTCTGGGGCAGGCTGAACTTCGCTGGAGGATGCAGAATGTGTACGACCGCCCAGAACTCGAGGATCTAGTTCAGTACTTGCAGGAGCACAAAGTGGTTGAACGACGAGGGCTGTTAGGATCGAAATGCGTGGGACCGCTGGATGACGATGAGGAGTTCTCGGCCTGGCTGTTGCTCGGCGGACAGCATTGGTACCACGTCTAGCCCCTTGTATATGAAACCGTGTACGGTATAGCGTATGATCGTGGATCGCACCGAGACTGTTGTCAGGCAACCGTCGCGTCGGCAAAAATCAGAACAAAGTGAACGATGATTCACCCGCTTGGTCCCTGTCGTGATATCGGGTCCTCTCAACTCTTCTTTCCTTTCCTTCATCTTTCCCTCTTTCTTCTTCTGCCGGCCAAGACTCACCGCTAGTGAAGTCCTTGTCTCTTCTTCGCCCCAGTGGCAACCTTTCTTTTATTCTATTCCCTCCTTTTTTTCAGCCAGGTGAGTTCATTCATATCATCTTGCGCAGGCAGGGTATTGACCAACTTTCCATGTAGCCTGCCTTTTTCCGACATGCGTTCCATTCCCGTCCCACATTTGATTTTCGACAAATACAAACTCTTCGTGAGTTCCATAATCTGTGACCCGTTTCGCGAGACATACTAACGAACCGTGGTTCTGGACGTTAGGCTACGCGGGTTGCGTTTTCAAAGTTGACCATCTGTTACTTCGCTTTCTCCGTTGTGCATTGTGTCATCCAAATCGCTCTGCAGGGGCATGTGTACTCGGTGCGTTTGCATTCGCCGTGCTCGACCGCTCGGGGCTGATGACTACCAGACCAACGCTAGAGCCGCCGCCTTCTTGTGGGATGTTGTCGAGCAGGGTGGCGCCAAAGTTCATGGGGTGCTGAGTTTCGGGACCGACCTTCAAGTCTGCGATACCGTTGAGAACGCCTTGTCCCATGGCTCTTGTCAAATGATCTGGCAGGGAAGCTCAACTAAAGCGGTGGAATCTACCCCACTTTCATCCTCGATCATCCCCGCATACGATTCGACCTCCACCCCCATTCCGTCTTCAAGCCTTCCACCCACCACCACCTCGACCCCTAGCATTACACCTACCAGTGTCACTGTTTCCCCGTCGAGCTCCTCACTGTCGACCGCCTCCTCTCTCACGGTGCCTGGTGTTCCTCTCCCGACCATACGTCTCGGAGAGCCGGCTTTCATCGGGGGCGGAAGCAGCGATGAACCTGAAGAGCATGAAGAGCATGAACTCGTGGTCTTGAAGCGTCGCGCACACGTACGTTCATTCACATTTACCGGTCACAATATCGTAGCCGACAAACCGCAGGAGGGGCCCGGAAAGATCCACGCCATTGATACCGGTGGGGAGACTGTGGTGCAGATCGAAGGATTAGGTCACACCGATTCCAACGTGGTGCTTGACCGCAAATGCTTGATTTCCCTCAACTGGCCCGCGGCAAAGTGGGTTGAGATATGACAAATAGTTCAGAACCTTTCTGACGGTCACGATAGGTTGGACAACACCAAGCGAGAAGGTATGTAAAATCGAATCCGTCTGATCCGCCGCTCCAATATTCGACCCCTTCCTAGACATTGTTTTCATCGCTTTCCAATTTTGGGTGCTCGGAATGTCCATCGTGGCTGTGAGATTTCTTCCACTAAACTTACACCACGTGCTGAGTGAGGTTGTATCAAGATCCTCAACGAATCCATCCCACACATCATTGCATCCCTCTTCACGCACATGGTTGCCACCGGTGAGTAAATCACTCGCATGCAATGGCATAGACAAGCTGAAACGACAGCCAAGGGTGGGGTACCTTCCAAATTGTCCATACCGATCAATTCCGGACCGGTTTCGCCCGTTTGACCACCAACGGCGCGTGCGGAATCAACCTCTTGCCTGCCTACTGGGGTCCCAGAAGGTCCGCAGAGATCGCCAGTCTGACACTGAATGTCCTCGCTCTTTTGATCGGAGTCGTCCTCTCATGGAGGCTAACCAAGGTCTTTATCTACACGATTTTACCCGACCCTCATCTCTAATCCTTTGTAGGCCTTTGGCTGGAGAACCTTCAAGCGCATGGGTGCTTCCATGCGGATCCGTACGCAATACAGGGCGGTCTTGATCCTCTCGGTCACCATCCAACTTGCCCTGTTTTTCATCGTCGCATCCGCTGGACTCTGGTTAGACCAGTTGGTCAATGGCGTTGTCTCGCAGATCGCAAGGCAAAAGGTGGTATACGAAGTTATGACCGCTTTGGTCCTCGCCGTAAGTTCTCAATCGCATCAATAATGAGCTGTAGCTAATCACGATTTCAGTTGTTGATCCCATGGCTCGCTTTGGTGTGCACTTGCGTAGTCTTCATCCCCTCCCAGCGCTGACATATGTTCCCATAGGGGTGGATCTCTGTCCGTAAGGAAAAAAGGGTATTGATGGCGATCTTCCTCGGGATGTCCACTGTCTACTTGGCTAGCTGGGGTACGATGCTATTCAGTGCAAGTTTCCGCTGGACCTTCCTGGAATGGCGTTTCTTTGGCCTCATGGCTTCGGCTTCCGTCCTGTTGACTTGGTCAGCTCTCATCACCGGTGTGATTTGCCGATTGGGGTTTGGTACGGGTCTCCCAGAACATTGTATGCGTTTCCTGTTTTTGTCACACTTCACGAATCTGACATTGACACCTGTCTAGTGAGTGAAGCCCGTCACACGGAGGACGAGGATGCACTCTTCTCGCCCTACATGCGGGATGACATCTCCGAGATCTCGACCGAGAAAGTAGAATTTCCTCCTCTGGGACACCCTGTCCCTACATTCTCCGCTACCTTCAGGTCTAACGACGAGGAGAAGTCATCGGAAAGGTCACAGCTCCAGAACGCACAAATGGGCCCTCGCTTCCTCCATGGATCCTCAGTTCCGTTCAACCAGCAAACTGTTCCTGAGCCAGTCCCCGCTCACACCCGCCAACAGTCCCCAACTTCGAATTGGGCCACTGCCCATTTGTATCGATACGACAATGGTGCCAGCGACCACTCCCGTACTAACTCGGACACCTCTGTAGATTCCAGCATCAGCAGGAACGACAGCGGCAGGAAACGCTGGGTCATCGAGTAAATTGTGTTTGTCATGTGCTTTGTTTGTGGCCGCGTACCTTTTTTGCGTCATTTATTGTTTTTATATTCGTACAGCATGCTGCTGGGAATGACAGCATCTGTTGAGCATTGCTGGCTAAGCTAGCTAAGTTTCCCGCTAATTAGAACTCATACATTTACACCGGTGAGTATGGCTACATGAGAAATGGTGACAGTCGATCGTGTATCTACAGTGGCAGAGGTGGAATTGTTTCGAAAGGGGTATCTGTCGGTGAAGCCGGTGAGATGGATCGAATCGCTTCGATTTCCTGCTCGTGAATGATTGCAGCTTGTCGGGCGACGGAGGCGTTGTCGAAGTTTTCGTCGACGTGAACAGGAGGACTTGTCTGCATTTCCACCTCTTCGTAGCTCATCAGGGCCTCTCGGAACTCGAGCATCCAGGGGTAATCGATGAGTTCCTTAGCAGACGGTCGTTGGAGGGGATCGATAGTGAGACATTCCTTGAGGAAGCCGATGCCAGCCTCGCTAAGTTGTCCCGGTTCTGGTAAAGGAGGGTGTTGAGTCGCGACACCGATGTGGAACATGATGGCCCTGCAAACGTCGTCAGAAGCATGATGCATTGTTGGAGAGGGGAGAATAAAGAGGGCTTTCCGCACCATTCGTTGTCGAGATTGCTCCAGGGTTTCTTCCCGGTCGCACACTCCAATATCACACATCCCATGGACCAGATGTCCATCGCTCCCTGGCGACCGCGTTGACTGTTCCGGATAACCTCCGGAGACATGTACATCGGAGTACCGGTTAAGCTGTTGTTCATACCCAGGCCCCCACCCTTCGCCCCGAGGCTATCCATGGCACGTCGGGACCGTTGCATGGATCGTTGATTCTTCGCTAGAATCTTTGCGGCTCCAAAGTCGACAAACTTGATCACGCCCATGTGATCCAGTAGGATATCTATGAGCACAAAGATCAGTGTTGCGTGGGGATAGATGCACACGCCACGAACTGTCAGGTTTCACGTCACGGTGGACGACTCCCTGTTCATGAAGGTAGGCTAGCCCTTCGAGCATCTGCATGGAATACACCTGTATCAAACCCTCGTCTTCGATTCGTCCGTGTTCCAAGAGCGATGCCAAACTACCACCTTGACAATACTCCTCGAAGATGTAAACCTTGTCCCGATGAACCTCAATTCCGTAGTACTCCACAACGTTCGGGTGATGGAGCATCTCCATAACGGCAAGCTCGTCCTTGATTTGCGAATGCAGATTCGGCAACCCTGCGACCTCAGTATACTTGATCTCCTTCACCGCCATGAGAGCGCCAGTGTCGAGATTGACGGCTAGGTAGACGGAACCGAACGAGCCAGCGCCAATGAAGCGACCTTGTTGCCAACGGATGGAGATGTTGGAGCTGGATGCCGCAAGAGAAACAAGCGAACGATCGACCATCTTCTCCTCGTCCAATACTCGACCGACAGTATCCTTCGAAATCATCTCGGCACGTCGTGTGTCTAGCTCCCTAACCACGTTCGAGATCCTCTCCCAGAACATCCGTACCGCAGGGTCAACGTAGTGCGAGGTGGATGGAATGTCGAGCACAGCGTCACTCTCGATTTCACTGAGCGCGTTCGCGGCTTGCCTCTCGGCGAGCTCCTGCCTCTCCTTCTCCTGCGTCGCTTCTTGGCGTGCCCCGAGGATGTCGAAATGACTGATGAGGAGCGTCATGCAACTCGCAACCTTCTGTCGGAGGAGCTCGAACTGGTCGTTGGGAAGTTGGAGAATATTGTTCCTCTTCGTCCGTTGGAGAGCAAACTCAAGAGCATTGACAGCCCACTTGAACGTTACACGTTGGTCCGGGTCACAGTCGTCACAGATGAATGAGACCCAAGAAATCGCGAGTTTGATGAGAAGTTGGTTGAATTTCATCAGAGTCTGCCCGCTCATCTGCTTCAGGATATGCTGCCCGTGTTCCGAAGCAAAGAGGTACCAGTTCTCCAAGAGTTCTTGGTGGCCCTTCGCACGATTTAACGAGGTCCGTACGTGGTGAACGGAATCCACGATGGATTGCGCCAGTCGATTTGTCGCTCGGGTGATCTTCCTCAGCTCGTTGTTGACGTTGGGGAGATGTGACTGGCTTTCGACCACGCAGGGTAACTGTCCGCAAACTGGTTCGAGAGGTTCACCATCCTCGTCCTCGGGCATGAAAACCTCGCAGAACTGTCGTTTGGCAGTGTTTAACCGCGCTTGGGTGCCATCGGCAATCAGGCGAATCCTGTTCTCCTTCATGTCGAGGTCCAGGCGGGGTAACTCCAGCAATAGAACGAGACCACTCCAAATGAAACGGCTGGTGGGAGAAAGCACAAGGATATAATCCACGAAGTCGATGGAATCTGGATCTTCCTCCTTGGCCTCGAACATACTGAGTTCCTCCTCCTCGCTAATGTGGAAGGCTTGAGTAAGCAGGCGGCCGATGGCACTAGGGTTGTCTCGCAGCGAAGGAGGGGCGATGATGTATGTGCTGTCCTCCTCGTACGTTTGCGTGTAAACGAGGAAGTGATCGGAATCGATGAGCGCCGTGACCAGGTTCTCCATTTCCACATTTTCTATACAATACTCCGCGGATAATTGCAAACGCTGAGTGAGTGCCCTGAAACACCATGTTGTGAGTTGAAATTTGGGATATATAGGCACCAATTAGTCAGCTCACCGGCCAAAGCGTTGAAGCTTCCTGTAACGAATCCGGACTCCATCAAGAATTGTTGCATACCAACTAACTATCTGTTCCTCGGATAGGGCGCTCCGTGTCCTGGAGGCGGCAGGTAGCGCCGCCCCGTCCACGCCCCGGCGGTTTCGTGAACTGGCTGGTATACGGATTTGAGTTTCGAAATAGTTTGTCACCCGGACCATCATCTTGTTTGTGAGGGCGCTGATTGAGCGTGAAGTAATGCCTGTAGTGGGAATATAGCAGAACATACCAGAGTTCTTCGGCAACAACAGCGCTGCCCCCGGCGATGGTCAGACTAACATCCTGGAAGGTGGCCCAGTGGCTTTCGATGATGTCGGTCTCTTTAAAGTAGATGCCTTTGACACCGCTTTTGAGTTTCCAGTGGATGAGTTTGAAGAAGAAGACAAGCGCCTCCAGGATGATACGATCGTAGTCGAGGGTGATACATGGAGGCAGGTTCCAGTTACCATTGCAGTCGGGAGCCAGGAATGCATCATACTGTCGTTTGAGGGTACAGGCGAAGCCGATCTTGACCTTGATGTCCTCGAGCATCTGGTCGATAATGAGGACTTCCGGGTCTTTGAGCTTCCTTGCATACTCCAGACGGACGCGCAGCATATGGTGGGAAAGGTTCGTGGCAAAGGAAACGAGAGGAACGAGGACGGTTTCGAAGGTCGGGAGATTCATCTCGGTAAAGAGTTGCCAGAGGTTGACCTGGGTATCGCGAGCCGCGCCGACAAGTGCGTGGATGGTTGTCATGGACCCCTTTTCGAACTGCCGCTGAACGTTTTCCTCCTTTAAGAGTCGGTCGATGAAGGTAGACGCTTCGGGCTGACTGGAGATAGGGTTCCCAAAGGTTTCACTTGCATTTCCGATGGTCTCTTGGATGACGTCGAGGCTATCGTTCCCCGTCCATCGACGAAGGAGTTCTGTCTCGTGTCGTAATGAGGACAAGATATTCGACCAGGAGTTAAGTGTGTCAATGCGAGCCTGGAAAGCCCTGGACTGGGCAGCAGGTTTGTCGGTGTAGAAAGCCCTCAGGCATGGGTACAACGACATGGCGATGTCTAGGCGATGGATAACACGGTTTACCTGAAGCAACGCGGCCTCATAAGGATCCTTCGTCGCCTCGGTCGTATCGACGCGAAAGTGGAGGACTTCGTCAAGGACACGGTCCACCACCCGTAGACGACGCTCCTCCAGCGATTTCCTTTCTTCTTCCACCGTCCGACTTCTCAGCTTGGCGCGCAAACCTATCCAAATGTCCTCATACATGTGGCTGAGTTCATCGTTGGAGGTTTCCAGTGCGGTAGCGATCCGGGACTTCTCTGTCCTGAGTACATCTCCGGACAAGACGGAGGCCAACATTGTCTGCCATTCCAGACGTTCCCTATCCTCCACTGTCTCTGGGCGAATAGGCCCCGAGTCGAGCATCAGAACGGAAGCACGATCGCTCTCTCCCGAGGCGGCCAAAATGGACGAATCTTCGTCATCGCTATCTAGGCCGTCTGCCAGAACCCCCATACCGCGCAGGAAGTAGTGATTGTCGTGAACATGACGTTGGTCGTCGGCCTCAGGTTCGGAGCGGTAACGTCGCAGAAATTTGTTGTAAATATCGGAGTAGTTGCGATTATGAGGAGTCTGCTGTGTGGACGATGAAGGTCGCTGTTTCAGCTTCGATGGCCGCTTCAGCGAGCCGGTGCCGGAGGAAGACGAGCCGTAGGTGTGTGAGCCTTGTGAGCCAGACCAATCGTCGGCGTTGGGAGATTCGTGGTGCGTGTACAGTGAGGGTGTGTGTCTTCGCATAGTCGTCGCCGGTCGTGGTGGCGGAGCGGAAGGCAGGCGTCGGTAGTGTCGTCGTTGATGTCGTCAATGTCCCTATTGAGCTTTGCCAAACGTCCCACTACTCCGTACTCGATCTCTGATCACTCTTCTACCTACACCTCCACCGTCGCGGCTATGGGTATCGTAGAAAAGGTATACACCGATTCCAAGCCCTCCAAATCAAACCCTCTAGAGAAAGATTCTGATATTTTGTTACAAGATCAAGGAGATTGAAGAGGAGATGGCTCGGAGTCGGTCCCCCTCACACTGCCGCACCAGGCGGTCAACTAACGAATCTGCCCGATAACTTGCAGCGCAAAAGAACAAGGTATGCTCGGCTCCGGTAGTTTCGTGAGAGCCGACTGCAATTTAAATCCCCCAGGCGACCGAGTACCATCTTGGTTTGTTGAAGGCCAAATTAGCGCGATATCGAGCCCAACTTTTGGAACCGGTGGGAAAGTCAAGCGGAGGCGGCACAGGTTTCGATGTACAAAAGTCTGGCGATGCTAGAGTCGCGCTCATTGGGTTTCCGTCTGTCGGAAAGGCACGCACACCGGTTAAACGGTTCTCGCTCACTCATCCCAACCTCAATTTAGAGTACCCTCCTAGGCAAATGTACACACACAGCATCGGAGACCGCCGCGTATGAGTTCACAACTCTTACGGTCCGCTTCCATAAGACCAAGTCGGGACTCATGAGACTGATGTACCAGTGATAGGCCATACCAGGCGTTCTCGAGTACGAAGGAGCCCGGATTCAACTACTAGACCTTCCTGGAATTGTTGAAGGCGCCAGTCAAGGTGCGCCAGTCTATTTCCGGTCCTACCTTTTCGGTGACTCATTACTCCTAAGGTCGTGGTCGCGGTCGGCAGGTCGTGTCAACAGCAAAGACCGCTGATCTAATTTTGATAATGCTTGACGCTACCAAGTCAGATGAGCAGCGCCGACTGCTAGAAATCGAACTAGACGCAGTGGGGATACGGCTCAATAAGAAAAAGCCAGATGTCGTGTTCAAGCGCAAGACAACAGGAGGAGTAAGGCCAACTTTAGCTAACGCGCTTCTTGTCGCTAACGTGAACCATGTGCCAGATCACGGTGGGGTCGCATGTTCTTAAGCCTTCATCACCCCTTGAGCTTATGCATCGCGCGCAGTTGACCGCTACAGTAAAACTGACGCGGACTGATGAGAAGACTATCCGAACGATTCTGGCGGGCTGTTCGTAATCGCTACCTCACTTCAGGGTCCTAACTCATGCAGATTCCTCCAATCAGACAAGCTGCACAACTGCGACGTGATGATTCGAGAGGACGTCAGTACTCCTCAGATGCGCTGATACCAATGCGCACCTGACGACATTCTCCAGATAACCACCGATGAATTCATTGATGTCCTGATAGGGACTCGGAAATACATCCCGTGCATCTGTCAGTTCTCTCCATCAGCCTGAAGAGGCGGTCACTCAACTTCTTGTCCTTTTTGCTCGCTCAGATGTATACAACAAGATAGATGCGATCAGCCTTGAACAGGTGGATAAGCTGGCCCGTCAGGACCACACGGTGGTGATTAGCGCCGAGCAAGACCTCAAGTAGGTGCCGCAGCCCCATCTATCGAGTTCTTTTTTCCGAGCTGGCTCCAATCACAGCCTGGATTATTTGATTGAGCGCATTTGGGCCGATCTGGGATTGGTTAAAGTGTATACGAAAAAGCGAGGCGCTCACCCAGACCTCACTGATCCAATATGTTTGCGAACCGGCGCTACTATCGAGGTCCCTTAGAACTCAGATGTATTTCCCACCAACCCACTGAATTCTCGCCGCAGGGCGTCTGTAACGGCATTCACCGTTCCCTGGCTACCAACTTTCGATACGCTCTCGTCTGGTGAGGTTCCACTTATCCAAATACCCATTGTTCTGACCCACAATCGTACTCTGTGTGTAGGGTAATTTTTTTCAGCGGCTGAAAGTTCCGGCGGGTCGCTCAACACTGAACATTCTGGCAGGGAAAGTCTTCCAAGTTTGCGCCACACGCACAAAAGGTAGGTTTGAATCACCCAGTCCAGGACGACGACGTGGTATCAAGTGAGTTTTTGGCGTTTTTTCGGTGGCGGAATACTGAGACAGCACAGTCTTTACGAAATGACAAACGCATACACTACACTCTATTCACTATCACTGTATTGTTACACCGGTACTCTCGCGACAGTTGCCAAACATACACTTTGTCTTCACTGCTTCATTTTGCGGGTCAGTAATCGGTGAACGATCGGATCACTGATGACTGGCATCACTGCATCCTGGGCGGGCGATTGTCAGTGGGATTACGTTGCCTACCTGGGGATACTACCAATGTGGGAAAACACAAAAACTCACCTTATAAATCACTTCGATGTCGACTAGATTTTGCCAACCCCCTCATCTACTCTTCGGCTCATGCCTGCTGCGTACCAACAGAAATTGACCCCGGCATTCGACCTAATTTTCCTGGGAACGGGCACCTCTGGCAGTGTCCCCAACATCTCGTGTATGACTGCCCCGCCTGAGGAGGAACCGTGCCGGACGTGTCTCTCGACGCTGACCCCGGAGGGCAAGAAAAACACGAGAAGGAATACGTCAGCTATTGTTCGCGTTGATAGTCTAGATGGGAAGAAGGTGTACGTTGCGAGTTTTGGCTCGCGCATTGTTTCCATTAGAGTCTGATTATCGTTTATCTTCATCTTCTCAGGACAATTCTTATCGATGCGGGAAAGAATTTCCAGGCTGCTGCACTCGAATGGTTTCCCAAGTATGGGCTGCGCCGCATCGATGCTGTGTTGCTTACCCACGGCCATGCAGATGGTAAACATATATCCGTGTCCTACGTCACGCCGTTTCTGTTCTCACCGCATTTAGCTATGAACGGTTTAGATGACTTGCGGGGTATGTCTCGTGGGAGACTGTGTCCGATGTCAGGTTGACTGAAGGTTGGCGTTTCCAGCGTGGACGTTAAACTCGGCGATTCAGCCACATATAGACCTATACGCCTCTCGGGCGACCTTCAACGAGGTTAGGAAAGCATTCCCGTATCTAGGTTGGTGGTTGGTGTTGACAATCGTTGGTCGTGTGCTTACCCATCATTAGTGTCCAAGGAGTTTGCGTCTGGCGGAGGCGATGTATGCGCGTCAATTCCGTTCCATGCTCAGGGGTATTGACATAAGTAAAACCAAGGTTCCAGCCTTCAAATGGCATATCATTGATTCTGGCGTCTCGTTCAAAATCGAGGGGACTGACATTCAGGTTCTGCCATTTTGTGGTATGTAATGCCGTCGTTCCCAAGATAGTGCGACTAAATGCGAATTTTCAGTGCATCACGGTCGCATCTTTTCGACACCACCAGACACATCAAACCAGGCGCCGAGTGTGAGTTTACACACCCTGCCACCGACGGTGCCTTCCACCCCGACCAGGCCGGGCATTTCCATGCTTGCCAACAAGGTGACGCCGTATGTCGCCAACGGATTCATAATCCAAGGTTCCTTGATTTACATTTCGGACGCCTCGTTCATCCCCGACGAGACGTGGGCTCTGCTGGAGGAGTCACGGAAACGCAATCGACAACCGTCCGTCGCTGTTATCGATTGTTTGCGACCGATTAAACACATCTCTCACTTTGGCCTGAGGGAAGCGGTTTCCACTGCGAGGAGGATTGGGGCGGTCCGGTCGTATTGTGTTGGGTTCGGACATGAAGTGCCGCATGCCTCGTACGAGAAGATCTTTGGGGCAGTTGATGGACAGGGCGATATGGGTGGGCTGACCGCGATAGAGCAGCGTGGGGTTGGGATGATAGAGCCTGGGGATCCGATCTGGATACGACCCGCCTATGACGGACTGAAGGTCACGGCCTCGGAGGGTGGGATCGTGAAGGATAACGGGTATTGATCATCTCCACAGTTACACGCTAACTTATACGCGATCTCCAGCCAGATCACACAGTACATTAACGATGGTTCTAGATTTGTATGAGTAGTATCCGCTTTATCTAATTTCCCGAAAGCCAATCCCTGGAGACTCGGTGAGGCAAGAGCGTGATGTAGAATGCACCCGGGTGTGTCACAGCTCCCCGCCGTCACACCCGTCCCAACCTCCACCATCCCAGGCAGTCCGACGAAACCCACTGGATCCCAGCATTTCTGCCTCAAACATTTCAGCTCATCCTATCCTTTCGACAAACCACCGGGATCGTTGGCAATGAGGTTCTTCTCAAACTCTCACTTGTACGAGTGAGTATTACGTTGGCACATGTTGTCGACTTCCGTGCAGGGGTCTCACGATCGTCGTGACAGCGATCCTTGGTCCATCGTTTCTCTCGCTTTTTTCCTCCGTTATCCCAACCCATACGCCGCACATGTTCTCTCTTGCGACGTCATTTCCCGCACGCACACGCCTCAAGGCACGCTGCTCACCACCCGCCTCATCCTAAAAAAAGGGTCACTTCCTAAGTGGGCTCCGAAAGGGATCATCAACCGTGTCGAGAGTTGGATCCTCGAGGAAAGTGAGGTGGATCCTGTGGGTCGAGTCGTGCGCTGCAAGACGATGAATCTTGACCATGTGAAAGTAATGCGGGTTGAGGAAATTACGACGCTTCGCCAGGCGGAGGACGGGTGGGTTTCCTTGGAGGTTTATTATCCGGACCCCTAACGTGTTTTTCCCTGTTCGTAGGAAGACTCTGCAGATAAACGAAGCACGCATAGTTTCTCGTTTCGGCTGGGGATTAGCCAAGACCATTGAAAACCACGGCCTTGCTAAATTTAAGACCAATCTCCAGAGGGTTAGCCTCACCTCTATCACGACCTTTACGAGACTCCTAACCCTTTTTGCAGTCACGCGAGGGGCTTTCTCACATCCTGAACGCACTCCGGCAGACCCGGCTGCAGCCTATGGTCGCGGGTGGCGCCCTGTACTCGCCCATGGCCGAGCACTTCAGGGTCCACGAGGCTTCCCCTTCCGTTTCGCCGCCAGTCTGTGTGCCCGACATTCAGATCGTCTCCAATGAAAACGAAGAACGGTTTGGGATCGATATCAAACAGCCCGAAAACGAGCCAGGGATGTTCCGCAGAATGTCGTACTGGTTCAGATCGCGTTGAGCTCCTTTTCCCTTGAGTAGTTTTCTTCACTTTCACAAGGTACCCTTCTTACTTGCTGTCTGTTCTGCGCTTTGTTACTCGTTGTATAATTAGTAGTCGTTAGTCACACAAGGATTCGTTAGTGATGCATCAATGTCCACGTCAACCCCTGTTCCCCAGACGAGATGCTTTTGATCGGCTCTGCTGCCGGATTCCGATCGTTCCGTTGCCTTCGCGGCTCAGGTTGTTACGGGACAGATGTATTTTCCCGTATTTGCAGCCAAACAGCTATCGACTGTCCCAACGCTACCGAACGCTACGCCGGAGGAGGTCTTGTCGATTTCTCCTGGTCCCAGAAAACTCCTGTTTTGCTCCTTAACAGGAACCAGTCTCTCTGTTTGGCGAGTGCGAGTGCGTTGTTCCTAGATCCCCAGTGTATACGCCTGTTGACACCCCGCTTTCGATCATCCAAGCCTCCGGTGGTATTGGCCCACTTGGCACGCACGCAGAAATCTCTGGCGGAACATGGAGAGAACGTTCAGGCGGAGTGGGCACCTGACGGATCCAAGATCGTGATCCAGGTTCGTGTTCCATGCTTTCTCCTGATGTAGTGTCTGATGGGTTCTTATCTGTAGACTGCGGGCTCATACTTGGTGCTGGTGACAGTGGAAAACAAGTCTTATCTGCCAGTCTACCAAGCACCGGCTTTGTCACCTGCATCACAACGGAGCTTCCAACCAGGCCCCGGTGAAGCACACCCTGTCCAGTCGGTCAGCTTACACTTCGAGGGGGTGATTTTTGTAGAGGGACACCTTTTGAGGTCAGTGAGCACGCTTTGTATTCGAGATGGGACTGAAACACCACCTTCTCGTATAAGCGTATCTCCAAGACGGGATTATATGCTCTTCTCGACTCGAAACCCTCGTGCAGTGCAAAGAATCCCGTGGCCTGACGCGGACGAAGAAACTACGGGTCTCCGGGGAAATTATGACTCTTGGAGCGTGGATGAGTATAATTTTCCTTGGTTGGATTGTACCGATGGTGTGTATGAACGGTTCATTGCAATATTGACCGCTCCGACGACGGAACTTGTCTAGTCGCGGTAACGAAAATAATGCAGCCCAGATTAAACATCGAAACTTGGATAACGTCCGAAGGAAACGCCTACCTCGTCCAGCTCCAAGATGACAATGTCGCTGATCGTGGATCGAGCTTCTCCGGTGACGATCTCATGGTAGGATCTTGTAACTCTCGCCTGCTTGTAGGAGGTTGAGCTCTTATATCTCAGGGCGATGATATAGACGAGAGCAACTTCCGGCTGCGTCGAAAACCCCAGGTTGACCCGAATGGAAACGCTGGTTCACCTCCGACTTGGATAGGGACACCCGTCCATACCTCGCCAATCCCTCGTTCGATCCAAAAACGAAGACAGCTCGATTTGAATGACACTTACGAAATCTTTAACTACCCGGAACCCCGGAGGGCCGTGGGAGTTGCCGTCAATGTCAAGTTCTCCTTGATCGCAGTGGGGATGGAGGGGTACCAATTCAACTTAAATCCCGCTTGACAGAACTGACTCAGCCTGGTCAGAGGCTCAGTTGAAATAACCAGCTTCCCT
>Ga0307517_10004145_pt1 | contig 22363 bp, 24 predicted proteins | sample 23_EM_MG_FD_194515 | JGI IMG/M metagenome (GOLD analysis project Ga0307517, IMG submission 194515) | Populus trichocarpa ectomycorrhiza microbial communities from riparian zone in the Pacific Northwest, United States - 23_EM | ecosystem: Host-associated > Plants > Roots > Unclassified | place... | reverse complement strand
CATAACTTTCCAAGTTTACTGGCTAGTAGTAATAATTATATGCCTATTTGATTTAGCTATGATTCCTCATCAGCATGTTTTAGCTACCTTTGTGATGATAGCATGGTAATATTATCATGATAATAAACCAGTTAACACACACAACTTTTAATTGATTTTGGTTCTTGAGTTGCGCCTTTGACAAATTCAAGTGGCTTAAATCAGCTTCTCTTAGGGAATCATGTGCATGTGTGTTTTAAAATTTTGGTTATACCTAGAGACCTCTTGGAGGAGGAGTGCCAGTTGAGCTACAAACTTGTTGACCATATGTGTTTATTATACCAGAAATCGTTAATATAATTATGCATGCAAGATAATTCATGTTGATATATTCATGAGTTAGTTTATGGAAAATATAATACCAAACACCCTGTAACGTGGACATGCAATTGCTTTCAAATGTCTTTATCTTTCTATAATTCATTTCGAGCATTGTATTTTGAAAACTTTGGGCAAAGTAGTGTTCATAGTGGCAGCTGATTTTTTTCGGGTGGAGCAGACATGTTGAGCTGAGGCAAACATTGGTGTCGGTCAGCATGAATTGTCCCTTGATAGAGCGTTTGTTTTTCGAATCTTCAAAAACAGGTGCACAACCTTCTGATGAGATTTTTTTTTTAAAATCCATGCTTGTACATGTTTTTGTTTTGCTTACTATGAGCATGTTCTCTACCAGGAAGAGATGACAGCCTGAAATCGCCAACATGTGTGGAGCTGGTAAATAATTGTCCAAATTTAACTTCATTGGCTCTTAGAGGTTTCAAGCTGTATGATTATAAACTTCGCATACTTGTTAAGGTACGTCAACAATCAAGTTCGGTCTAGTTGTTGTTGTTGTAACCATGTGTTTCCACACGCGTTACTAAGTATTTCTGAGATATTTTTCCATTTAATTTAATTATAACTAATCTCCTTTTCTCCCCCTTTTGAGAGTAATATCTAATCATTGCTTTACTCTGTTGTGCTGAATTTTGGACTGTTTCATAGTTGTGACATCCAACAAAGCAAATTGGAAATGACAAGAAAGAATGTTAAGCTGGCATCATTCCAATGGAGGGCTTGGTTGAAATTATTTTTTAAGCTTTAAGATGGCTTTAGAAAATGGAGTTTTGTGGGAGATTGGGTCCGCATGTACTCAATTTATAATACACCTGATTTCTCCATTCTCAAGTTGTTTTCTAGATAATTATTTCTCCATGTTCACGATAGAGGTCTCCTTTGTTGGTTGGTTCAAGAACCATGCTTAGTTGATTTTATTGTTAAAACACAATTGCTTGGTTCTCCAATCTTACTTTGTGTTCCTGGGGAGAATTAGCAAACTTTTGTGTCATCACAAAATTGTGTATTTGTGGTTCGCATCATGGAATGACCACACTTCATGACCTGAACGAGCAATCTGTATACTTTTGGTCATTAATATTTCTAGCACCAACTTTACAATAATGATTGGTCTTATGGCATGCCATTCACTATGTGTATCTTTTGTTGTCAAAATTTGATCTAACCAAGATCCTAGCACAGAACAATGGAAACTTTTGATAAATAAATGCATGTCCTTGCTTTGTAGCCAATACATAGTTCTTTGGTTGTTAACTGGACTCTAATGACTAACAAGATCTGTATACCTGTACAGGGATTTCGCAAGCTAAAATATGTTGATTTTTCAACATCATATTCTATCACTGGAAGTTTTTTGAGGTCTGCACATCTTTTTTAGAATATAATTGTGGTAGGTCCATTCTTTTCTCTATTTGAAATCTTACAAGGGTTTGTTTTTGTTGAAACTGTTAGGAACCTTGGAGGTAACATAGGTGGGAGTCTGCTGGAAGTTATGATTTTGCGAGACTGCATACATCTCAAAGAGGCAGGCCATAGTTCCTTTTGCTTCCCCACATCCTTTCCCTTAAATTTCTTCGAATACGAAAGATCCTGGCTTTCATACTTTGCAGGGTCTCTAAGATCATTTTGGTGGCTCATCTGGTTCAATTCCTAAATGAGACAGCATGCAGATAATCTATATACCTAGAAATAGATTAGACATCAGTCTATGAAAAGCAAATGTATTATAATTTGTTATATTTTTTATTTCTCTAATTCACCTTTTTGTTTCATTATATGCAGCTGGAAGTTGCACGATTATTAACATCAGTTCTTGCTGGGGACTTTAAATATCTTCAACATCTTGTGGGTAGATCGATATTGTTGATATCCTGCTTTGTCATAGTCTGATTGTCACGTTCCATCTTCTTCTTCTTCTAAATCTTATTACTGCCCTTTAATAGGATATATCAAACAGGGAAGGTTTGGCTGCTGCAGGTGACTCATATGGTAGATGTTACAGTTCAAGGTACTGTTTCTTCCTTCTGCATTTATCATGCTTACACAATATTTCTACCTGTTAATATTATATAAAGTATTTTGGTGCGTATTGGCAGTATCATTCCTATGAAGCAAGTATTAGAAGAAAGACCTGAAATCTGTTTGCTAGCAGAATTTCCATCAGAAGGAAGGTCAGATATCTCTGATTAATTTTAAACCTTTAGTTTGTGCCAGCAGGAGTTGAACTCTGGTTTTTATTCCTGTCAAAATAGCCAATATCAGAAGAGGAAAAAAGAACAGAGAATCTATGATTTTGGAATTAAATTCATCATGGTTTGGTTGTCAATCTGGTTTTGCAGTTTTATCGACATCAGCCAAATGACTGATAGCGATCTAAATAGCGAGGTCAGCTTGTCATCATTACTGAGCAGTATTGCATCAGATGGTTCGTCTTTTATGTACACATCGGAAAGCAACTATAGTAGTGATCAGACAAGTGGGAATGAGGAGGGTAGAGATTCTGGTTATGTTGTTTGTGAGGAAAGCTCAGATGAGTATGATTATCTGCTTGGCTAGGTGAACCATCAAGTTCAGCAAGGTTTGGAATCGTGGCCACTAATGAATTAGGTATCCATCCCCCCCTGTCTTCTGTGCTAATCAGATTATGAATTCTAAGTTTTGTTGTGACTGAGATCATGCTTTACATTGCTAGTATTTGAACTCTATGAAGTGATCTCTCCTGTCACTCTAGGACCGGTATTTTATGGCTCTTCGAAACATGGTTGGCATGGATATGCATGATGATTGAGTAAAAGAACTGGAATCACATGTCAGGAAGCTGCCATTCATGACGCTTTTTGTCTTTATTATTGAAATCATGTAATACTGGGTGCTATCAGTTGCATACTAATTGGATGTGGAATTTGTCATGTAACCAAGTTTTTAAAATTAAAATGATGCTGCTTTAGATGTATGCTTCTTTCATTAACTTTCTATTAGCATAAAGAAGAATTTATTAAATTCTCATAAATGCACCAGATCAATGCAGGGCGTGTTCTTACAATCGTCTAGGGACTTGTTAGGTGCAAGCTGGTTTGAGCATAGCATCTAGTTTATTTGTTGTCTTATCTTCATAAAGTTAATGATTAATTTTTCTAACTATTGCGGTGGACTATCATGGATCATGGTACTGGAGTTGTATCAGTAATGACACCGCATCTTTCCCTTTTTTTTTGTGCATTTCTGAAACATGTTTCTGATCTAACAGTGTGCTCTTATGCTGCCTAGATTTATGCAGGAGGCTCTTATTGAGAGCAAGCTGACTAGAACCATTGTTGAATGTACTCGTGGGCAGTGGAACTTGATTGCACATATGCCATCACATTCATGCCTCCCTCAGAGTCAGATACCTGTGGATTTTAAAAGCTGCCGATATTTGCCCGGACAGACATTTGAGTTGGGGTCTGCCCTTGTTTACTGAGATGACTGTTGAAAGCCTTTGGGGAATTTTATTTTTTTTAATCTTTTCCCCTGAATTGTGGACGCTTTTACCTCCCTGTAAAGTTTGTATTCAGGGTATTGGATGACATCTTTCTTATTAATTATCTATGATAAATTTATGACGTCCCTTACATCGGGGAATATTGATTGAAGAGATCACTTCCCGTCATTTCCCATCATTTCCATCCATGGAAGTGTCCTCTGTGTTCGCTGTCTCTCGTCCTCCCACTCCACATTGCTTCAAACACCTTGCTTTGATTCTAGATATTAAAGTCATCTTAACAAAGAGTGCAGCTGCAGCTTGTCCCGTATTTTGAAAGAGAAGAACTTGCCCAGATCCCTAACCATTCGATAAATTAATATTTGGCATTAATCTTCTATATGATTCTCACTTCTAGAAAATTTAATGGATGTTGCAGGTTGCAAGAGAGTATCGAAGAGTGTTAATGGATGTTGTCTTGAAGGTTTTCAGGCCCGTTGTTTTCTTGAAGGGCAAAAAACCGGCAGACGCCAACCTACCTTGGGCCAAGGCCCAATGATCCCTTAAACACTTGTCCCATGGGTTAAGAAAGCAATCCCCTCCGCTATATAAGCAAGCAAGTAGCTGCTTCAGCATCTTCCATTGGAACTTTCACTTGGGATTTGGTGATGGCCAGCAGTGGATCGCAACAGACACCACCATACAAACCGTACAGGCACATACGAACCCTGAGGGGCCACGAGCGAGCAGTCTCCTGCGTAAAATTTTCAAACGATGGAACGCTCCTGGCCTCAGCCTCCTTGGACAAAACCCTAATTCTCTGGTCGTCTCCCGACTTCTCCCTTGTCCACCGCCTCATAGGGCACTCCGAGGGCGTATCCGACCTCGCCTGGTCCTCTGACTCTCACTATATCTGCTCCGCCTCTGATGACCGCACTCTCCGCATCTGGGACGCACGCACCCCCTTCGATTGCCTTAAGATCCTCAAGGGCCACTCTGATTTTGTGTTCTGTGTGAATTTTAATCCTCAGTCGAACTTAATCGTCTCGGGTTCTTTTGATGAAACGATTCGAATTTGGGAGGTGAAGACAGGGAAATGCGTTAGGGTCATTAGAGCTCATTCTATGCCGGTAACATCAGTGCATTTTAATAGAGATGGTTCTTTGATTGTCTCGGGGAGTCATGATGGTTCTTGTAAGATTTGGGAGGCTTCTTCTGGTACTTGTTTGAAGACTCTCATTGATGATAAGAACCCTGCTGTGTCCTTTGTTAAATTCTCGCCTAATGGAAAGTTCATTCTCGTTGCTACTCTTGATAGCACTCTTGTAAGTTTTCACTTTGTTGGTTTGGTTAAGTTCCATATCTTACAATAATTCAAGATTATATTATGATTCTTGAACTGATAAACGTTTTTAATGATGCTAGAAGTGAAGCAATCTTGGGGGTTTAGGGGTTGGTAGGTTTGTGATTTTGGGTAGATATTATTGTGCATTTTTACTCACTGTTTTTGCTGTTCAATGCTGAGGAGTTGTGGAGCTTTGTAATTAGGATTTGGTTTTGTGTGTTTCTACTCTCTGCAAATGGATGCATTTATTCCTAGTTTCCGTTTGCTTTAACTGTTTTGAGTATTATGGTTGTGTCACCTGGTAGAGTTTTTGTTTTGGTAGATTCCAAGTATTGAGCACGAGAGCATGCATACATAATAAGATTCAAATTTGAGTTCCCTTCTGCATTCTGGATGTTAGATGTGTAGCAGTGCAAACTGGGATAGTAATCTTCAGAATCCAAGAGAATTTTTTGTTGTTTTCATGCTTGCTTAATTTCAATTTTCTGTCGCCAGAAACTTTGGAATTACTCGACGGGGAAGTTCTTGAAGATTTACTCTGGTCACACCAACAAAGTATACTGCATAACCTCGACATTCTCTGTGACAAATGGGAAATACATCGTGAGTGGGTCTGAAGACAAGTGTGTTTACTTGTGGGATCTCCAGCAAAAAACCATGGTTCAGAAACTAGAAGGCCATACTGATACTGCCATTTCTGTAACATGCCACCCTACAGAGAACAAGATAGCTTCTGCTGGCCTTGATGGTGATAAATCAATCAGAATTTGGCATCAAGATTAGAGAATCTTACACCAAGTGCATTGATATGTCAAAAGAGTGTTGATGATCAACAAGTTAAAAAGGAAGTTCATGATCTGAGGCATTAACGTATTATCTGATGAATCCTAACAACCATGTTATTATCTGGTGGCCAGTGTATTGATAAACATTTCTTATGAGTGAATCGTTTGGGCATCTTCATTCCAAATGGGTATTGTAATGGCAAGGTCTAATAGATCTCCAAATAATAACAATTTGAAACAAATATATATTATTCTTTTTTGTATCTTTTGCTTTTTTTTTTCCTTGTATACGAACGAGGGGCCAAAGGCCCAGAAACAGAAGAAAATTACACAATCTCAGCAACCCAATACCCCTCATATTCCTAAACAAATACTCCATTATGAAAGGAGCCTGCCAAAAAAAAACCTGTATCATTGTCTAGCGTTCCCCCAAAATTTGCCTGGTTATCTCTACTAAAATTTGCTTATAAACATGACTAACCTTAAAAGAGTCCAATTCCCATCAGTGACAGTAAGTTTCTTGCTTTGTTTCACCAACATTAGAATAAGAACCAGCCTCCTTGTGATTTAAAAAACAAGGATAGATGCACCACCTATGAATCAAACACCAGCAAGAGCCACCAGACCTCCATGTTGCACGCCATTCCCGGACCTATCTTCACGGCCATAGTTCAGCTTTCAAGGCATTGCAGCAACCAATACCAGCTGCAAAACCCATCATGAATCTGCGGGGAGCATCTCGAATTAACCCACCAGCTCCAGCAGGGCCAGGATTTACCCGTGTTCAACTTTGGGCGACCATCATGGGAAGCTTTCCAACTTTTCCATTCCCCCGTGTGAGGTTTCGAACTTTTCTTTTCTCGTGGCCTCGTAGGCAAGCTGGCTAGTACTTGAAAGAGAGAGAGAGAGAACGACTTCTTTGTTTTAGTGGGGGTATTATTACGGCCCAGAGAAAATTGCAAAAGAGGTAAATCCAATCCTGGCCCATTTTGGAATTTGCCAGCCACATCCAAGAAACAACGAGCGAAGAAGAAAGATGACGACAATTCGATGATTCAGCTGCAACGATCTTCTCGGCTTCGCCTCCATCAATCTCGACCATCTCACCGAAACTGTAAGGAACCTCAACACTTGTTTCTTTCTAGTTTTTTTCGATTGATTCTTTTCTAGTAATACAAAATAATAATGAAATTTTAAAACTTATTCAGTTCAATATGTCATTCTACATGACTTATTCGGCAAGATGGCCCGATTATTTCCATGTTGCTGAAGGCCCTGTAAACAAAATCATGGGCTACAGTAAGCCTTTCCTTCCTACTATTATAACTATTTTTTATTTTAAAAAAAAATCCTGTGAATTGCATTTGAATTGGTTGTTGCAGTAATGGGGAAAGTAGAAGGACAAGGCGAGTCGTGGCATGGTCATGTGACAGCAGTAACTGTGGCTACAGAATACCGCAGGCAGCAGTTGGCTAAGAAACTTTTGAATCTATTGGAAGATATCAGCGACAAGATGTAAGATTAACCTTACATCACTTACAGTTATGTTATTTTGTGTTTTATTTTAGCTTAGCTGCTATTTTCGTTGAAGGTAGGAATTTGGTTTGATTTTTCAGAAATTTATCATGGAAACTTTCTTTTGTTTTGGAATTTATCAAGAGATTTGTATCACTCTACGGAACTGTAGAATGGGACTTTAAAATTTAAATGCTTGGAGAGAGGTTGATTCGAGTTTAGTTTTAGCTCATGGTTTTTGGTTACTTTTAGTTTTACTTCTTTCAACAAGACATTGCAGCATTACGAGGTTCTTTAAATTATGATTTTTGTAAAAATATGCCGAGATGCTATTTCTTCATCGCTAAATATCATTCAGTTCCAGTTGACCAGCAGCTTGACACAAACAGATCTTCTAAACGATCCATTTCTTCTCCTCTCATCGTTGGCCTGACTGTTAGTCAACTGTGCAATGTCGTATAATTTGGATGCAATTGATTGAAATTGTGTTTGTTTGGTTACATCTGCATTTTTTCGAATTGCATGTTGTCTGTCGGCGAGTAATTGCTTAAAAATAAGTCTCCCCTGCTTCTTTCTAATTTGAGAAACCTTTCTGCAGTGATAAGGCTTATTTTGTAGATCTTTTTGTGAGAGCATCAAATACACCAGCCATAAAGATGTATGAGAAGGTAATGGTTCTTTGAATTCTTTTTGGTATCTAGACATTTCTTGCTGCTTGATCATATTCTGAGTTTGTAATGAATATGCATGCTTCTTTGAAGCATGAAAGAGTCTTCAGTGAAAGAAATTGAACCTAACCTCAAAACTTGATCTCGTTAACAAACATGATTCAAATTTAATCTACAGAGACTCGAAGCTCATGTTTTCATTTAGAAAGTCAGCCATTCTGGACGATTCAATCATAACCAGAAAGAGCATTGCTACTTTTGGCTATTGGCTCTTAAATTTGATTTCTTTTATTTCTGTCCTATGTTTCCTTACAAACTGGCTGTTGAACTTCTGGTCTGGTGGGTTCCTTCCAAAGAACTAGGGGTTGTAAGGTGCTTAGATGCCTTACGAAGATTGCTTTTGGATAATCTCTTTGTAGAGTGTCAATTTTAGAATGGATAATTCTGGAAAACCAATCAATTTGTGCTTGTCTCCCAACCCCATGCATAGATGTCTAACTTCTCTCTTCTTCTATGACATAAATTCTTTTTTGTTGGCTAGGGTATTAATTGAATTTGGCCACGTGCTTTATATTAGAAATCCTCTGGAAATTCTTCATAAAGTTTTTGTTTAGTGGCAGCCAGAAAGGAATTTGGAGAGGGTACTTGCTGCTTCTTTGCTTCAGATCCCCCATGTAGATTAATCAGAGAATTTATTAGCTGTTAAGTTCATATTTTTAATAGCGAACTGTGAGGGACAGTCTTACTATTTTCTGAATGAAAGAAGCCCTATTCTACAAGTTCAGAAATGATTAGCGTGTAACGGGGAATTAGAACCTTGTGGTGATTGAGTCAACATATGCTCATTAGTAGAGTAACTAGGACTGCTCTTCTTTAGACCGGGGGCCAAATTCAGAATACACAATGAAAGTAATGATCCCAATTAAAAGAAAAAAAAAATTGAAACTTCCACCTGCAACCTGCCAGTTTCATCTTTCAGTACTTGAAAATGAACGTGGAACCAAAAAAAAGAAAGAAAACAGGAGCAGATATCAGCAATGTGCTGGAGCTTGTGAATTATTGGAAGGATAATCTTTCTACTTTAATGTTGTGGAACAGATATTGTATAACTCTTTTGTTTTATTCTAGGCTATTGCTGACTTTCTTTTAGTTAATTTGTACATCAACCTTTCGCGGCTCCTTTCGCTCCTTTCAGAGATTATCTGGGTTTTCTACTTTGACAAGGTCTATATTCTTCATTTACAGTGTTATGCAGGCAGTCCCCTGCCTGTTATGAAGTTCACATCCAACTTGACCTGCTCTTATTGAGGTTCTCTGGGTTTACACTTTGATAAGGTCCATTCTTGCATGTAACATGCAGATGGGCTTTCCTTTTATGAGGTTATATAATGCATTTAGATATGAACCTGGAGTTATATTTTCAATGAGACAAAACGATTCTTACTCTTCTGCCTTTGTCTCACAGCTTGGGTATGTAATCTATAGAAGGGTGCTGCGCTATTATTCAGGGGAGGAAGATGGATTAGGTAAGTGTTCCATATCTGGCTTTAACATCCCCAAACACCTTCCATTGAGCTTACGTTGCTTCTCACCACCAACATTGCTGTGTTCTGTTTTCAGATATGAGGAAAGCTTTATCTAGAGACGTTGAAAAGAAATCCACTATCCCCCTCAAGCGGCCAGTTACGCCTGATGAATTGGAGTATGATTAAATCTGCATTTTGTTGATAACTGAAGTTGAAAGTGATGGTTTTGACTCTTGGAATGAAAATGATGCCTGAGTCTGTGGGTCCATTGTAGAAATTTTGTCTTGTGAAAGAGAGCAGTGTCTTGTATCTTTTATTTGTTCAACATGACTCATGAAGAAGGGAAGGGACGTGCTTCTGACAGACCAAGCTTTTTTCTTGGATTATGAATTTATTACTTGTTTTGCCGTATGCTATGTTTCTTCTTTCAGAAGCATTGAGAATGCCAACTTTCCATCCAGGCTCCATGAGGAGGGAACAAGGCACTTATCGATTCGCCTCTTCTTTTTCATGAACTTGTTTTTTTTAAATGTCGGGTGATCTATCTCAGTAGGTGATTGGCACACACGTTTGTGAATGTCTGGTGAAGACTGATTCCCGTAGCAGGCTCATTTTCTAGTGACAACCAAAGCCATGGCGCAGACTGCCTGGGCTGGCGATTATTGCACATAGGATTTCTAGGAGGATGCAGCAAAACAGTGGGGAGGGCCACGTATTCGATCATACTCTTGAGTACTTCAGTCCATTACACACTCTATCAACTGAAAGTAGGGCACCTTATCAATCTCAGCAAGCCAAACTATTTTGTGACGTTTAAGGCTATGCTTGGCAATGGGCTGCTCTTGGAATCACCTCTTGAAGTCCTGAGAACTCCACACAGAGGTCCCTCTCACCTGAATCCGAGAGTGGTCCATGTACATATCAAATCATACCTTAAAGTACAAATTCCATTGCATATGCACTGATGGGACCTCTGTCCCTTGCATGTTCCCGGCTTGCACGACAAAGAAACAGGCATGAAGACAAGCTTCACGTGTCATTGTTCTTATCCAAAAGAATTTTTCACAAATCAGTGATGGTGATTTGAAGGGCTTTACCCAAACGGGTCCAAACAACATGCCTTTTGCTTTTACAATGATGCGTCTCATGTTTTAAAGCTTTTTTTTTTCTTTTTCTAATGAAATTTTATAAATCTTATGTTTCCCTTTTCTTATTCAACATATCTTTTATTTATATAAAAAAAAATGAAAGAAAAAACCTTTCATTACCATCTGTCATGGCCATGGCTATGATTGATCCACTTTCAACCTCATGTAACCCATTACTTGCTTCGGAGCATTTGCAGTCCTCGGTTCATATTGGGTACTATTTGAATAAGATTTGTTTGATGGGATATGGTAATAATTTCAGGTATTAATGAGACATGTATGTTAGATTAAGCCTCTTCCATGTCTCTTAAATAAACCATCCACGTGGAAATTGATGAAATTTTTTAAAAATTATTTCTTGAGGCTTCTCGAGACTAGTATAAACACTAAAAAAAAGTAACTAATTTTTTTTTTCATAGAAAAATCCAAAATCAATCACAATAATATTATTTTATGAAAACTTTATGATAAAAAAAATTTAAGATTTGGAGGGAATTTAAAAATTGAATTTTTAAAGGGAACTCGTGTTCACAAATCGGTTACAAAATAATTTTTTGAAAGAATTGATATAATTTTGTTTAACCTAAAATGATTAATCATGATTTTTTTAATATAATTAATTCTCCTACCGAAATTATTGATAAATCATCATAATTCTCAAATAATTGTTACTACCATCATTTATTTTTATTTTCGGTGATAAAACCATCATCATCATTCTTAATTCTGTCACATATCAATCACAAAGAAAAACAATTCACAAATTAAATTTAAACCGAAATTGTGACAACTTGATTTGTGACTGTAACATTTGATCATACGTTGAAAAAAAAAACCCACATCGAACTGCACGCGGTCACAAATTCGATCACAAATAAAAAACTTTCTTCTGTCACTATGCATTTTGACCGAAAAAGAGAATCAACTTCTCAAGTCACATTGTCTGCCATTCTGTCACTATACATTTTGGAAGAAACTTCTGCAGCAACAACCTCATCAAAAAAGTGGAGAACGCAATTATCTTCATAACAAATTAATGCGGTCAATTTACCATACACACCCACTTGCTAAGTTAGGGCAAACCCATGATCTCTCTCTCTCTCTCAATGCTAATCCCTTGATTCAGGGTTGGAAATTTGCAAGTAATCATACCTAGATATTATGCGGGCTTCGTAAAACTATCTCATGTCAGAAATATTTGAATAAAGTATATAGAAATTGATATAAAATATAAATTATATTTTAAAAATTTATCTAATAATTTAAGTTTTTAATTTGAGATGGTTCTTTAACATGATATCAAAACTTTGTTAATTAAATAATCATGAATTTAAATCTCACAATCCCATTTTATTTAATAAAAATTAAACATGTTAAAGAATAATATAAATCATCCCTTGAATCTCATTTAATAACTTAATTTTTTTATAATATTAAGATAGTTATTCAAAACTTATTAGAGATAGAGGTTGAGATTTCCTGTCTTGTTTCTCGTCAATGAGACACCAAATATCCTGATAAGGGATTTTAGGAATCTCCACTTTTGTTTCAAGCACAGCTCACTGTGTTTTTTCACTGAATACATTCAAGTAACCAATCTGCCTTGCAACAAGTTTTCAAAAGAGGGCCACGTTCTTTATGTATCAGTTCAATTCATGTGGCTTACCATATATTTATGTCCACTATCTAATTTATTCGTATAAATATGTAGTTGGTTAATTTTGGACAAGTGGGCAAGTGTCTTATGTCCTATATATGATTTTGGATGAGACATAGCTATCACTAGTTTTTTACATGTCTGTAGACTTTCTGTCTGGGTTGGATTTGATAGGGTGAGCCCTAAGAGAGAGTTTACAAATATCTATCACAAAGCACACTTTGGATATCCATATAATCAGGGAAGACTGTTGAAGAGATTAATCCCTAAACAGAATTTGAGATGATTTCTAAAATACGTACCCATATAAGATTTCTAAAAATTTGAGATTAATTCCTAAAAAAGTTGGCTTTCCGCTGGCTATCATTGCTGTATTGTGGTGGAGGGCTATTTCAAAAGTTTTTGAGAATTTGGGGATTGATATTGTTCAAGAAATCTTGAGTAATAGGACCAAAGTCGTACATTTTTAATCCATGGAAGCATGACAATTTATCAAAAAACTAATCGAGTCCCATATCGTTCATTTTGATCCAGATCGGCAGATAGACCACCTGGATGTCTGAACCATTCAATCAATCTGCTGGTCACTTCTGATGCTCAGCATGTAGCCCGAGATTAAAAAAAAAAACATGTTTACAAACACCAAAGAAAAAATCTTGGATTACGTGTAGCATACCATATACCTATCTTTACTGTGAAATTGAATGATTTTATTCATTTGTGGTTTTCGTTTACAAGAAAGCACTGATGAAATGGCTATAATACAAATACACATAAAGATTAAGCCACTGTCTCAAAAAGCACTTTAGCTATATGGTAGTTGATAGTCCCAGGATCACAGAATGCGGTGTAGTAAAAACTCTTGGCTACTTGAAGGAATGTTTGCTTGATTTTAGGATCTATTCCATCCGAGGTCTTTTGGATCACTAACTGCATAAGTTCTTGCATGTCAGATTCTATTTGTGGGGTTGTGATTCTGTCAGTGCTCCCGGTAATAGTGCTGTAGCTTCCGTTGTCATGCACCTAAAAAATCGTAGAAGAAAAACAATTGCTGGATGATTATTTTAAGAAGAAATATAAAATTCATCAAACAAGAAAGAGGATGGTATATATAATTGTATAAAAAAATTGTGAAGCTTATTTGCGTCCAGTTGATATTTTCGGAGATGCAGACCGCACCCCCACAGCACTCTTTTTGTGAGAAATTAACCGCACCCAAGTTATATCAGTTTAAGCATTCTAACTGCACTTTGATAACCTTGTCAGAATCCGTTGAGAGAAGATTTTGTCATCTCATGTAGGAAGAGATCATTCAGTTAATATCACTTCAGCAGTCGATCCCCATTTCTCTTCTTTAACTGTATATTGTAAACTATCCTTGTACGGTGTACATGGCAGTAGCAAGGTTTGCAAGGGACGATTGAATGACCAATACGAGTCCCTAAGTGACATTGTGCTTCTTAAATGGACCAAAACAGAATCCCTTAAGGAAAACGACACTGGCATAACATAATGCATAAAGATTTATTTAAGATGCCAAAGAGAAGTATGTATGCAGCCAAATTAAAATGCTTTTAAGAAATTAGTAAGAGTGCTCTAGCTAGTCTCTTTCACTAACCTTGTTCTTCTGGTAATGACCAAGTTGATAGCATATTCTGTTTGTCAGGTCGGCGAGCTGTTCATATTGAGGATGATAGACCAAGAGCTCCTCAGAGACCTTATAGCCAGCAGTAAGGTGTATTGTTTGCACCAGTAGTTCTGCTTCCCCTCGGCGTCTATCTCCTTCCAATTCCCAGCTTATGAGCCACCTTTCCCACTACATATATTTGTTAGGGAAAAGAAAACACACTTGAATTAGAACATTGGAACTTGTACTAGTCTATATTTAGGCATACTGGAATAGAGTAACATATTTTTAATGTTCATTTTGCTCATATTATATTCAGTTAGCAACTCACAGCATGACGTAAACTGTGGCTAATGTCTCGACCATGAACCTCCAATGCGCCAAAAGAGAGCTGATTTAGGGTTCCGAGCAGCATCTTAACGAGTTCCTTCCTTGTCTTCTTTGTACCCGACCTCCTGGGACACACAAGAATCACACATAAATAATCAATTTCCTTTCCTTGAACCTTAAGCAAATTGTTATTATTTTATCAAAAGAAAGGCACATTGACATTATATTCAAAACTAGCAAGTGCTCATGTGTTTGCTAGCCGGTTTAGAGACAAGCAGGAGAAGGGAAAAAAATACCTCCTATATATCACGTAACCTAATTAAGGTTTAACAGCAATCAATTTGCCTGTACACCTAACAGTCATAAACTGATTAATGCAGGTTGCATACAAAGATGGTGCTAGATTATACATAATAGATCTCCATCAAAATCAAGATAATTTTGTGTAAATAAAAATAACCATGCATAATATAGTTTAATAATTTAGTAAATACACAAGAAAATGAGAATAAAATTGATATTATTTAATCTGTTTGAAGAAAGGTACTATATGGTACAGTAAGTTGATGAGACAGACAAGAGTAGATGGCCTCTTGTTTTTCTCGTCAATGTTGTGACAAAAGTTCAAGCACTTTGAAGTTCTCCTCGGTGCTATTATTATATGTAATTTGTTTTCTTCATCTTTGTTGGCTTTCTAAAAGTCTCACTAGTTTCTCTAGATATAGTGTGTTTTGCTTCGATATTTTAGATGTGCTTTCCAATGAATACGACAAAGTATAATTCGATGGTTGCTCGACCGAAGAAACGCACACGAGGTTAACTTGCTAAATCGATCGGCTGCCAATCTTTGTCTGCTGATAATGCAATGTAATTAAGCTTAACTGATGATAATTAAGCTTAAGACAGTGAAAAATGTTAATTATTTATGGATCAGTAAATTTACCTTCCATTAATGCTAATACCGGTGCTGAATTCATGTACAAAAGTTCTCCTCTGAGCACCAGAATTGTCATCGTCCTCGTGGAAATAAGAGTGGATCATCTCGAGCAAGATCGTAGTCTTAGCCCATGCAAGTCGCTCATTGGACCTTTCCGGCTCAAATACACTGGCTGCTGCCAAAAAATAAGAGTAGAGAAGGGTTTTTCTGCTTATCCCAAAATCTCTTAGATTGCATTCTTCATACCACCTGCAAATCAATATTTTATAGAATATATGCTAATCAACTCTTTAAGGGGTTGCATTATAATTGAAGATTTGGTGCTGTCTTGGACACTTACTTTTGAAAATTGGCCCATTCAATGCGATGTAATGCTTGGCAGTTGTTGTAGTCTAATCTTGCCAGCTGGAGATACTCATTGTTGTTTACATATGGCATTCTGCGTTAAAAAGAGGCTAATAATTGGAGTATGGCAATTATCTTGTAACAACAATTATATATTCTAATTTTATAGTTAAAACGAAGAGCATGCCATACCCAAGTAACCACGCCAGCAACTTTTTATTGACGGATTTTATAATGCGTTTTCGAATATTTCAAATTAAGCTATGTATTATCTTTATACTTTTTGATTTTTTTTTCAAATAGTTGCAAAATCAACTTTTCAAAAGGGGCTATGATTTTACATTTTGCAAAACATTTTAACTAATTGTGTCAAATTATAACTGAGTTTTATTAGTCAATTAAACTGTGATTATGTCCATTTATTATTGAAAACATCTTATCCATATAAAAAGGAATATTTATATATTTTTTTTCAAAATCACCAAAGAAAGACTAATATAGTCGGACCTGCGATAACACGTGATTCTGAGTAGTCATATGTGAATCTACCCCAACTAGATGAAGATTTACACTAGACAGATTACATGGATGACTTAAGACCAGTGAGACAGGTCTAGATCCAATAAGATGTTTGGTTTATAGGTAAATATGTCAATGACTACACTGATGAATTTTACCAACTAATTCCAAGGAATGATTTGGAAGAAATAGATGAGTAACTGGTGGCACAATACTTTAATGGCTTGCGACAATCAATTCAGGATGTTTTGTGTCTTCAATCTTTGTAAATAGTGTCAGAGGTATATCAGAGGGCTTTAATAGTAAAGAAGCAGTAGGAACTAGTTAAATCTTGTTCCTTGCATCGGACGATTGAGCATCCAAGTTACTAATATGGCATATTACTTGCATGACATTTATGAGTAGATCAAGTAGACAATCAGTGACACTAATGTCAAGTATAAGGCCTTGACTGATACTTGTCATAGAAGAATGGTGTTTGAGGTTGGAGATTTGGTATGGGTAGTCCTTACATGTGACAGGTTTCTAGTGGGTGAGTGTAACAAGTTAAAGGAAACAAAGATAGGTCCTTGTGAGGTATTGCAGAAGATAAATGATAATACTTATAGGATTCGTTTTTCCCGTCACCTGAAGAATTATGATGTCTTCAATGTCTAATACTTGACTTCTTATTTGGAGGAGGAATAAATAATGAATGATTATGGGCAGTCATGTACGTGTGGGTTTGTCCCAACTAGATGAAGATCTGCACCAGACAGATTATGTGGATGACCTAAGACTAGTGGGATAAATCTAGATCTAAGAGGAGGTTTGGTCATGCTGGACCAAAATAATTGGTCAAAAAGCTATAATTTTTTATCTGACTGTTGGATCGTGCTTAAATTTTTACAGGAGAATATAAAGGTTGTTTTTCCTATAGTATCCAACGCGTCGCTACGGGGATCATATGATCTTTAGATATCACAAATCTCACTCTAAGGCTTTTATTTTACCAGTTTTTTGTGATTTGCTTTGTTATTTTCAAATTTTATACTTTTTTCCTTTGTAATGTTGGATTTTTTTTAGTTAAGATAGGGTTTCTGGTGTATTTAAAGTTTTGTAAATCTCCTAAGGAAATAAAATTGATTATCATTACTTTCAGAAAAATAAAATTTGTGAATTTAGAGCTTACATCTAGAGCCTTTTTCTCTTATACAATTATTATGTGTTGTTAATTTAATTGAATTTTTTTTTAACTTATTTGCTACTATCAAGAGAGGAAGAACTACTTATGAATTAACTTTGGAAGATTCAACACGGTCACGTTGATTGCTTGTGGCTACTACTATGTATACGTTCTCTTGTCTTCGATCCAAAACGTATATTATTGTAAAAAAAAGAAAAAAAAAGGCATATACTACACTACTTATAAATAAAGCAGACACTGTGAGTGTCACAGTGTCTGAGTGCTAGCCAGTAATTAAGAAAAGAGATTAAAAAATAGGAACATAATCAACAACTTGTGTGTGTAACCTGTAAAGGGTCTTCCCAATCCATACGTCATCTTCACCACCATACTGTTCTATGTAGAATCTCGACTCCACGCGAGGCAAGCTCGCATGCCATGGAATTTCCAATGCAAATCCCACCTATATATTATAAATAAATTTAAGGCCCGTAAAATTAATTGCAGTATAGAACGAAAGGGAAAGTTGAAATTGCCACGCGAGCAGCATAGTTGTTAAATCCACCCTTATCCTCAGACATGGGTCGTGAGTTTGCTAAAAGTAAACTTGGATATTGATGGACTCGGATTTGTTTCAAAACTATATTATATAATTTTTTTATGAAAATAAACAAATTTTTTTAGATAAAAGTTTTTTCTTTTAAATAAACTAATATTATTTTATATATATAATTTTAAAAAAATAAAATTAACTCATTCAAATTTAATTGGATTTAAATTGAGTAACTTGATTTTTTTTAGTCAACTTTTAAAATAATTTTTTAAAAAGAAACCCAAGAAAGCCAGTACACCATGGGTTTAATAACCATGGTGAGCAAGGTGCTCTTAAGCAAAAAATAAATTAGTACTCTATACAATTTCCACTTGCTTGTGCTGCAAGATTGATAAAATTGGCTCAAAGAGTACAGCAAATATCAAGTTTTAGACGATACCTCGCCAGGTAAGTCCTTCGTTATAAGCCATTTATCTAGAAGCTCATTAGCAGCTTGTTTTTCTCTTAGGAATTTGAATGAAAATTCCTTGGCCTTCTCAAGGATCTTCTCTCCCGGAAACAGCAGCTGAGAAGCTCTATACAGGTTGAACATTCCTGTTACTGCCGCTGTTGACTGCCCCGCAAAGCAGAAAAATTCACCCCCTTTCTCAAAATGCTTGAACACGTCTATCAAATATAAAAGAAAACGCCAGGATTATATATAACAGTAATTGGAAAAGTTTCTTTACTGTTTTAATTTTTTTTTGTCGTAAATAGATTTACCAGCAGAAACATGGTGCCCATTTAATCTTAGTACCCTGAATCCCATGGCTGTGTCATCAATATCATGGACCTCAGAGTTTCTTGCCCAGCAAATGCCATCTTCAGTCCAATATCTGAAGTAAATTTAAATACCATTTTAGAAAAGTAAATGGTTTTCTTACACATTTCGTGCATTTCTCTATGTAGAAAAAAGAAATATACCTATGAATATAATTGACACATTCGTCGATCTGGGACTCGAAATATCTTGATATTCCCAAGCGCTGCAAACGATCCACGGCCCATATGTGCTCAAATAAGTCAACCGGGTAGACATTGGGAACTAAAAAATGGTTAAACAGATAGAATTAAGCATGTGATCCTCAAAGTAAATGATTTCTAGTCAAGAACGGGAATAATTAAAGCACTTTACCTCCACCTTCGAATCTTTGGACCGCCTTATTTAAATATTCCATGCAGTTTTTATCTTTAGTTTGACTGAGTGCGAAGGCAGTGGAGGATGGGGAGAACAAGAATGACCCATCTTGGCTCTGTAATTTTAGAAGCCTTTTCCATTCCAGGCCTGGCATTCCTTCTAAGCTATGGAGTAGTGTTGTGGGCACATTGTGCATTATGTCCTTGGGTATCCTATCCACACACACACACACACACACACACACAATAATTGCATTACATACATGTAATGATAACCAGGTTCCTGTGTACTTTGCAAAATAGTAAAAAGATGTGACCGCTTTAGTTCAATTATCATATAATATACAGGAAAGCTAGGAAACACAATTATGACTGAAGTTTGTGTGATGAAACAACCTTGTCAGCTTTAAATTTCTACTGGCATAAATCTCTTGCAGGACAGGAGAATCATAAGGAACTTCGATGTCTAATTTTTTAGCTATCTCGAGAAGTGAAGGGAAAGCAACTTCAAATCCAATAGGCATGTGCTCAGCGTTTTCATCTTCAAGCTTGCATAAGTTGTCTCTAAAAAATAACATACCTGATATAATGATGAAGCGGGTGCCATGTTAGCTTATCATGAATACCCTCAGGTGGAGAAAATCGATCCTGCATGCTACCCTGGAACATATATAGCAATTAATTTCTGGACGGTGCTACTAACCTTTTTCACATTTTTCTTGATGTAAATTCCATGATTTCAATGCGACAACACATGCTAGCGTATTAATCAACCTATCGTGCGCCAAAAATATTTCAGCATCACCCCATGAACCATCTGGAAGCTGATTGTTTGCAATCCACTGAAGGCTAGATGGGAATTGAGGAAGACCACTCCCGTTAATGTCTTCCACAAGAGCAACCCATGCGGTGTCATAAGCTGAGATGCTTATCTCTCCATCCTCCATCATTTCCAGCATTGCTTTAATAGTTTTGACATGCTCGTCTATTTCCTTAGCCACAGAAACCTTTTTTTTCAACAATAAAAACAAATGAAATGAATCTCATATTGAGTTTTTATTTTTTTAGTGCATAAAATAGTATTATAACAAAAAAAAAAAAGCTACTACTTTCATATCACCTTAGCAGCATCTTCTTCTGTGTCATCCTCCACAACATCGTGAGGCCAGTTTATCAATGGCAGACCATTTTGTTGATGAAACAAGTCTGCATATCCTGTACAGCAATTATATATCTCCAATAACTTAAATGATTTAACATTTGAATAGCACTAACTTTTGGAATAATCTTATTAATTCTATTAAATAATAATTTATTAGAGATGGTAGCGTACCTTGAGTGCGAGGTTTGGAAATAGCACTGCATCTTGAGTGAGCATGAAAGTTATCTTGCTTGCCTCTAGCCCCATACAGCCAAACACCTATTGAAAAGGACGCCATAGTGGTTACCTCAAATAACTACCTCCCTTAGTCGTAATAATTAGTAGTTTGTAACTTATTTGTATATTAAATATTATTATCGATGTACTAGATTTTAGTGGAATTCTGTAGGAAAAGAAAATACTATAGCACTTTTGGGTAGGAATATACGATGTTGCCACTAAGTATAAGTAATTCAGATAGATTCTTTATATATATATATAGACACACACTCTGCTTATGAAAGCAAGAAAACAAAAAATATTATATAGAAATTAGTACGAATGGATGCAGGAAAAGAAAGATATTTAAAAGGGTAACCAGTACTGATATATGACACAGTTTTTACAGCTAGCCCGGGGCAATTAATATTTGCATTTTGGCGTTTCTAAACCCAAAAACCATCCAAGATGATCAGAAAGAAAAGAAGTGTATATATTGATGGTGTGGTTCTCACGATTAAATCAAAGAAAAGCATGAAATTTGATCAATCCCACAAAAAAGTAAGACAATCTTGAAATGGTAAAGGTAATGCTAATGATCGCTTTCCTTGATTAACAGCAAGATTCTAGACAAACTTCACGAGGGATCATCATTAACCCCACAAAATTAAACGCATGGAGTTTAAGCAGAAAAAAGAAATAACAAAACACCAAAAGTACAAAGTTGGCGTGTGGTTTCGTTGAGACTCAGAAGGAATAACAAGAGGTGACCATTTAATTAGGAAATTAATTAGGCAAACCACTCACCTGAAGGGAAAGATAGAGGAGGAAGGGGATGGATAATATTGTTAGAGGAGGAAAAGGAAGATCTTGGTGTGCTTGGTACTACCGTAGAGAAGAGATGGTTAGAGGAGTAATATTGAGAGGACATGATGTTTATTTTTTGTTTTGCTGCGAGGAGCAAGGTAGCCCAAAACCACGCCCAAGTATTTAAATGTGGAGATCGAGTGGGGAAGGAAGATGACAGAATCGATTTCCCAAGAGATTCCCGCTTAGAGGTGCATGGGATCGTTTCCAAAATACAAAACTATAGATTGAGGGCACTCCCGTCCTTTTCCTCTCCCTATCTCCCTCTCCCTCTCTCTCTCTCTCTCTCTCTCTCTCTCTCTGTTATCACTTGCTAGTTGCTACTATTTTCTTTGTTTTTTCTCCTACGTCTTTCTCGTATGTGGTGGAGGTGGTAGGAAGAAATGTTTACATACATATGAAATAAGAGATCGTGGCGGTGTTACTGATCATATCTCTATGGCCCTCTTATGGGGTTCACACCGATGACTAAGCTTTTATATACCCATCAAGAAAATAATAATAATAATGGATTCTCTCTGTATTCTTAATTTTGATAGGATTTTTTATGCTGTGTTTTTCCTCCCAAAACTATACAGTGTAGATAAACATTCAACATGTTTAGGAGATCCTAATATTGCCATCAAATTCACATAATCTGAATAAAAAAGGAAACACATTCACAAGATATCCAAATCACTCAATTGTATATATATTCTCTTATTAGGAATAGCCTTTTCCTTTTATTTTCCTATTTTAGCCCCCAACTAATTAAAGGGTAGCATGATCATATATAGCACCAAGTCCTTCGGCTTTTCTTGGTTAATATAACATAAATTCCAATGCCATTTGTTAAGGATGGGGTACAATGAAAAATAAAGAATCAAAGTAAAAAAACATGGCGAAACCGGATGGCACTTTCAAAATTATTGCAAAAAGTTTACTTTATTCTTCAACTACATTTTTAGTCCATTTAGTTTTTTAAAATTCACTTTTGCTACAAGACTTTTTTTTTTTCACTCTCCA
>Ga0307517_10004144_pt1 | contig 22364 bp, 20 predicted proteins | sample 23_EM_MG_FD_194515 | JGI IMG/M metagenome (GOLD analysis project Ga0307517, IMG submission 194515) | Populus trichocarpa ectomycorrhiza microbial communities from riparian zone in the Pacific Northwest, United States - 23_EM | ecosystem: Host-associated > Plants > Roots > Unclassified | place... | reverse complement strand
GATCCGCAACACCATGCAGGACCTGACGCAGCTCGGCCTGCTGGGCGCGCCGCATGTCAGCGCCGGCCGGCTGCCGACCCACGCGGGCCTGCGGCTCTTCGTCGATGGCCTGCTGGAGGTGGGCGACGTCGGCGAGGAGGAGCGGCGAACTATCGAGGCGCGCCTGCACGCCCACGGCCGCAACTTCGACGATGCGCTGAACGAGGCGAGCTCGATCCTCTCCGGATTGGCGGGCGGCGCCGGCGTCGTGGTCACCCCGATCCGCGACGCGGGCGTCAAGCATGTGGAATTCGTGGCGCTGGGGCTGGAACGCACCCTGGCCGTCATGGTGTTCGCCGACGGCACGGTGGAGAACCGGCTGATCCGGCTGCCGGCCGGCGTCACGCCCTCGGCGCTCACCGAGGCGTCCAATTTCCTGAACGGGCGCCTGCGCGGCCGCACCCTCGTCGAGGCCCGCACCGACCTCAAGGCCGACCTGGAGCAGGCGCGCCGCGAGCTGGACGAGACCGCCGCGCGGCTGGTGGAGGACGGCATGGCCGCCTGGGGCGGCGGCGGCGACGAGGACCGCGCCCTGATCGTGCGCGGCCGCGCCAACCTGCTGGAGGACGCCCAGCAGCTCGACGACCTCGAACGCGTGCGCTCGCTCTTCGAGGACCTGGAGCAGAAGGAACAGCTCATCCAGCTGCTCGACGGGGTCCGCGACGGCCAGGGCGTGCGCATCTTCATCGGCGCGGAAACCCGGCTCTTCTCGCTTTCGGGTTCCGCTGTGATCGCTGCGCCCTATATGACGGGCTCGCAGCGGGTGCTGGGCGCGATCGGCGTGATCGGGCCAGCCCGCCTGAACTATGCCCGGATCATTCCGTTGGTGGACTACACGGCCCGCATCCTGGGCCAGGTGATGAACAACTAGAGACCGAGTGACGATGTCCGAAGACCATACGCCCGACGCCGCCGACGAATTCATCGCCGATGAGCTCGAAGGCCAGATCGCCGCCCTCAAGGCCGAGGCCGCTGGCCTCAAGGAACAGGCGCTGCGCTACGCCGCCGAGGCCGAGAACACCAAGCGCCGCGCCGAGCGCGAGATGAACGACGCGCGCGCCTACGCCATCCAGAAGTTCGCCCGCGACCTCCTGGGCGTGGCCGACATCCTCGACCGGGCCATGGCCGCGACCCCCGCCGACCTCGATCCGGCAATGAAGAACTTCGTGGTCGGCATCGAGATGACGGGCAAGGAGCTGCTGGGCGCCTTCGAGAAGAACGGCCTGAAGCGCATCGCGCCCGCCCGCGGCGAGAAGTTCGATCCCCACAAGCATCAGGCGATGATGGAGCTGCCGGACACCGATGTGGCCCCGGGCGGCGTCGTCGAGGTCATGCAGCCTGGCTACGAGCTGCTGGGTCGGCTGGTCCGCCCGGCGATGGTGGTGGTCGCCGGCAAGACGGCGGCGGCTCCGCCTCCCGCCGAGGGTGCTCCGGCCAACCCCTATTCCGCCGGCGATGACGTCGACGCGGGCGGGTCGGTGGATCGCCGCGCATAAGCGCTGAGCGCCCCTTCCCCGGGCGGGCAAAATGGCTAATGTCGCAAGTCCCTTCCACCTTGGGGGGCGCGGGCCGCGAATCGCTCCCGCGCAGGTAGCGGTTCGGACTTGAGACATGAAGCTGACGATCGAGCGGGCTGCGCTCCTTAAGGCGCTGGGTCACGTGCAGAGCGCCGTGGAGCGCCGCAACACCATTCCCATTCTGTCCAACGTGCTCTTGTCGGCCGAGCGCGACCGGCTGACCTTCTCGGCCACCGATCTCGACATGGAGATCATCGACGAGGCCCTGGCCCAGGTCGACCAGCCCGGCCAGATCACCGCGCCGGCCCACACCCTCTATGAAATCGTCCGCAAACTGCCGGAAGGCGCCGACGTCTCGCTCTCCTTCACCGGCGAGGACCCGCGCCTGACCGTGGCCGCGGGCCGCAGCCGCTTCAACCTGCCGGTCCTGCCGGCCGGCGACTTCCCGGTGATGAGCTCGGACGGGCTCTCGGGCCGGATGACCGTCGACACCGGCGACCTGATCCGGCTGATCGACAAGACCCGCTTCGCCATCTCGGCGGAGGAGACCCGCTATTACCTGAACGGCCTCTACGTCCACTCCGTGGTCGAGGACGGCGTCCAGAAGCTGCGCGCGGTCGCTACAGACGGCTCGCGCCTGGCCCTGGCCGAGATGGCCGCCCCGGAAGGCGCGGTCGGCGCGCCGGGCGTCATCGTGCCGCGCAAGACCATCAACGAGGCGCGGCGCCTGCTCGACGACGCCGGCGAGAGCGTCGAGCTGCAGATCAGCCCCCAGAAGGTCCGCTTCGACTTCGGCGGCGCGGCCCTGACGTCGAAGGTCATCGACGGCAACTTCCCCGACTACGCCCGCGTGATCCCCAAGGACAACACCCGCATCGTGATGGTGGACTCCAAGCTGTTCGCCCAGGCGGTCGACCGGGTGGCGACGATCTCGGCGGAGAAGTCGCGCTCGGTGCGGATGGCGGTGGATAGCGGCAAGTGCGTGCTGACGGTCCGCAACATGGAGGCCGGCCAGGCGGTGGAAGAGCTGGAGCTGGACTACGACGGCGACGCCTTCGAACTCTCCTTCAATGCCCGCTACCTGCTGGACATCACCGACCAGATCAGTGGCGGGAGCATGGAGATGCGCTTCGGCGGCCCCAACGACCCGGCCCTCGTCCTCGACCCCGCTGACGCCGACGTCCGCTACATCCTGATGCCGTTGCGGGTCTAGGGGCAAGCTGTGGGCTGGTTGTCGCGAATGGCAATGCGCCGGGCGGCCAGGAAGTACGTGAAGTACCTGCCCGGCTACCTGCAAGCCAATTGGGGCGGCTCCGAATTCTACACTACCGGCCAGGTTCGGGCCGCGCTGGATCATTGGCATCTGGGGGGACGCTATGTCGCCATTGCCTATGCAGCCTTCCTCTCGGAAGCGGACTACATGGAGATCGCGCCTGAATTGCCGCTCCTCATCGCCTATGAGCCTGCGCGCGCCGCGTTCTGTCGAGAGGGCGGCTCCCAATGGGGCGCCTATAAGCAAGCCCCGATCACTAACGAACAGGCGGCGAGCCGATATTTCGCCGGCAGCTAGGGTCTGAACGGACTGCGCCTTAAGTCCATGTCGGCCAGTTTGCTATGGCGCTGGACTTGGTCAAGGACGGCCCGCAGGGCCGCCGCTCCGCGGCGAGCGCGCTGCGCTCGTCCTTGACGAAGCCCAGAGCCATAGCTCGAATCTCACCATGGGTTTCAGGGCTCTCCAGCATTCTGAAGAATGCCGGGTGCCCACAAACAGCGTGTCATCCCGGAAAGCGCGTAGCGCTTGTCCGGGACCCATCAGCGTCGCCTTCCGGGACTTGTCGCTCACCATCGGCGTCGATGGGTCCCGGTCTTCGGCTGCGCCGAAACCGGGATGACACCCGTTTCTATAGTCTAGTGCCCGTGCGAGCCCTCGTAGACGCCGGGCGCCAGCAGTTCGCTCTCCGGGCCCTCGCTGCCGCTCGCCAGCACGAAACGGCGGTCGCAGTAGGGGCATTCGACGAAATCGCCTTCGCCCATCTCCAGATAGACGCGGGGGTGGCCCAGCGCGCCGCCGACCCCGTCGCAGGACATCCGCTTGCTCCGCACGACGCAGATTTCCGGCGGCGGGATGGCCGAGGGCTCGCCCGGCGTCGCCGCGGCCAGCGCCGGCTTCACCTTGCGCCCGGCGGCCTTGATCGGAGCTTTGCGAGCCATCGTCACGTCCCTGGTTGGCGGGCCTTGCTTGGCGTAGGCGCGCCGCGCGCCTAGGTATGCGAGGCGCTGCGGCGTCGTCAACGAATGGAACGCGCTTGGAACTGCCTGATTTCGCCATCGAGGCCAAGGGCCTGGTCAAGACCTACGCCGCCACCAAGACCACCCCCGAAATGCAGGCCCTGCGCGGCATCGACCTGGCGATCCCGCGGGGCTCGATCTTCGGCCTGCTGGGCCCCAACGGCGCCGGCAAGTCGACCTTCATCAACATCCTGGCGGGCCTCTGCCGCAAGACCTCGGGCGCGATCTCGATCTGGGGCCGCGACATCGACGAACGGCCGCGCGACGCCCGAGCCGCCATCGGCGTGGTGCCGCAGGAGATCGCCGCCGACCCGTTCTTCACGCCCCGCGAAGCCATGGAGGTCGCCGCCGGCATGTACGCCGTGCCGAAATCCGAGCGGCGGACCCTGGAGCTGCTCAATGCGCTGGGCCTGGGCGACAAGGCCAACGCCTATGTCCGCCAGCTCTCCGGCGGCATGAAGCGCCGGCTGATGGTGGCCAAGGCCATGGTCCACAACCCGCCGGTGCTGATCCTCGACGAGCCCACCGCCGGCGTCGACGTGGAGCTGCGCAAGCAGCTCTGGAACTACGTCCTGGAGCTGAACCGCAAGGGCGTGACCATCGTGCTCACCACCCACTACCTGGAGGAGGCCCAGGAGCTTTGCGACCAGATCGCCATCATCAACCGCGGCCAGGTGGTGGCCTGCGAGCCCACCACCACGCTGCTGCGCCGTATGGACACCCGCAAGGTGCTGGTGACGCCGGATCAGCCGATGACCGCCGCCCCGGCGCTCGCCGGCTTCGACACCGCGCTCCTGCCGTCGGGCGGCTTCTCGGTCACCTACCGCACCGGCCAGTCGACGGTGGAACAGGTGCTGGCCGCCATCCGCGCCGCCGGCCTGCACATCAAGGACATCTCCACCGAGGACCCGGACCTCGAGGACGTATTCCTGTCGCTGACCTACGCGGCCGAGCCTGTGGCCTGAGATCATCCCTCCTCTTTAGGGGAGGGTGGATGGCGCGGAGCGCCAGACGGGTGGGGGTGACGGGATCAAGTTCCGACCTCCGAGCCTGAACGTGATTCCCTCACCCTGGCCGTCTTCGACGGCCTGTCCCTCCCCTAAAGAGGAGGGATGAGGTCTTGGATATCGGCCCACCGGTACGCCACTTCATAGAGCAGCTGTCCGCCTGGGCCGGGCTCACGCCTCGGCGCTTCCGGTTCGCCGCTGAGGTGCTCGTAGAAGCCCCTTGCACGGATGTTTTCGCGCAGCACCGAGATCATCAGCGAGGTCGCGCCCTGGGCCGCCAGCACGCGGGCCGTGTCGGCCATCAGCCGGGCGCCCAGCCCCTGGCTTTGCGCGCGCCGCAAGACATAGAGGGTGGCGATCTCCGCCTCGCCCTTGGCGCCCGAGCGCGAGGGCCCGCCCGCTGCATAGCCCACGATGCCGTTGCGGTCGGCGGCGACCAGGGTCACGTCGTGCTCGCCGGGATGCAGCAGGGACCGCGCGAAGCGTCGCGCATGGCCCGCCTCGCTCATCCGCGCCAGGAAGGCGTCGGGCAGCAGGCCGCGGTAGGTCTCGCGCCAGGAGGTCACGTGGACACGGGCCAGGTCTTCGGCGTCCGACGGTCCAGCGGGGAAGACCAGGTAGCTCACGACGCTCCACCAGCATGCGGCATCCATCCACAGCTTGGGCTTGTTCGCGTACGGTTCAAGGGGCTGCGGGACTCACTTGTGTGAGATAGCGTCGCCGGTTCCATGAACGCCCAGTCCAGCCAGCCCGTCCCCGATCCCGCCGCCGGCGCCTCGCCGGTGATGGCGCAGTATTTCGAGGCCAAGTCGCGCCAGCCGGACGCCCTGGTGTTCTTCCGCATGGGCGACTTCTACGAGCTGTTCTTCGAGGACGCCCAGAAGGCCAGCGCCGCCCTCGGCATCACGCTCACCGCCCGCGGCGTCCACGCCGGCCAGCCGATCGCCATGTGCGGCGTGCCGGTCCATGCCGCCGAAGCCTATCTCGCCAAGCTGATCCGCGCGGGCTTCAAGGTCGCCGTCTGCGAGCAGATGGAGAACCCCGCCGAGGCGCGCAAACGCGGCGGCAAGTCCATCGTGCACCGCGATGTGGTCCGCGTGGTTACGCCCGGCACGCTCACCGAAGAAGGCCTGCTCGACGCGCGCGGGTCGAACCGGCTTGCCGCCATCGCGGTGCGCGGCGGCCAGGCCGCCGTGGCCAGCGTCGAGCTTTCCACCGGCGAGGTCGAATGCCTGGCCACCAGCGTCTCGGGCCTCGCCTCGGCGCTGGCGGCCCTGGGTGCGGTGGAGATCCTGGTCCCCGACCGGCTGTTCGCCGACGAGGCGGTCTCGAATGCGCTTAAGGCGGCCGGCGGCTTCGTCCAGCCGCTGCCGCAGGCGCTGGCCGAGCCCTCGGCGTCGGAGGCGCGGCTGAAGCGGCTCTACGGCGTCGACACCCTCGACGGGTTCGGAACCCTGTCGGGCGCGGAGATCTCGGCGCTCGGCCTGATCGCCGCCCACCTGGAGACCACCCAGGCCGGACGGCTTCCCGCGCTCTCCGCGCCACGCCGCGCGGGCGAGGCCGACGTCATGGCCATCGATCCGGCGACCCGCGCCAGCCTGGAGATCGAGAAGGCCACCTCGGGCGGCCGTGAGGGCTCGCTCCTGGCCGCCATCGACCGCACGGTGACGGCGCCCGGCGCGCGGCTGCTGGCCGCCCGCCTCGCCCGCCCGCTGCTCGACCCCGCCGCCATCGATGCCCGGCTCGATGCGGTGGCCTGGTTCTGCGAGCACCGGGGCCAGCGCCAGAAGCTCCGCGAGGCCCTGAAGGGCCTGGGCGACATGGCCCGCGCGCTGTCCCGCCTGGCGCTTGGCCGCGGCGGTCCGCGCGACCTCGGCGCCTTGCGCGACGGCCTCGGCATCGGCGAGGCGGTCTGCGGCCTCTTCGCCGCGACGCCCGATCCGCTGCGCCAGCCGCCGGAGGAAATCACCGCGGCGCTGCGGTCGCTCAATCCGTCGCTGCACGCCGACCTCGCCCAGTTCCGCGCCCTGCTCACCGAGGGCCTCGGCGGCGACCTGCCTTCGCTCGCCCGCGACGGCGGCTTCGTGGCGCCGAATGTCCGTCCCGAGCTCGACCAGGCCCGGGCGCTGCGCGACGACAGCCGCCGCGTGATCCTGCAACTGGAGGCCCGCCTGGTCGCCGAGAGCGGTGTCGGCCTCAAGGTCCGCCACAACGCGGTCCTCGGCTATTTCGTCGAGACCACGGCCAAGGCCGCCGAGCCCCTGATGACGGCGCCGCTCAATGCGACCTTCATCCACCGCCAGACCCTCGCCAACCAGGTCCGCTTCACCACCGTCGAGCTGGCGGAACTGGACGCCAAGATCGCCCAGGCGGCCGAGCGCGCGTTGGCCATCGAGCTGGAGACCTTCGAGGCCTGGCGCGACGCCGCCACCTCGGTCGCAGCCCCCATCCAGGCCGCCGCCAACGCCGCCGCCCGCCTCGACGTCGCCGCCGGCGTCGCCGAATGGGCCGAGGACGTGGGCGCCGCGCGGCCGGTGGTGGACCGCTCCACCGCCTTCGAGGCCGAGGCCGCCCGCCATCCGGTGGTGGAGAACGCCGTCCGCCGCGCGGGCGAGGCCTTCACCCCCAACGACTGCCGCCTGGACGGCTCGGGCGCCGGCGGGCCGCGCTTGGCCCTGGTCACCGGTCCGAACATGGCCGGCAAGTCGACCTTCCTGCGCCAGAACGCGCTGCTGGCCGTGCTCGCCCAGGCCGGCTGCTTCGTGCCCGCCAGGCGCCTGCGCATCGGCGTGGTGGATCGCCTGTTCAGCCGCGTCGGCGCCGGCGACGACCTGGCCCGCGGCCGCTCCACCTTCATGGCCGAGATGGTCGAGACCGCCGCCATCCTGACCCAGGCGACGCCGCGCTCGTTGGTGATCCTCGACGAGATCGGCCGCGGTACCGCCACCTACGACGGCCTGGCCATCGCCTGGGCCTGCACCGAGGCGCTGCACGAGGTGAACCGCTGCCGGGCGCTCTTCGCCACCCACTATCATGAGCTGGCCGTGCTCGAGGGCCGGCTGGCCTACGTCGCCAACCTCAGCCTGAAGGCCAAGGAGTGGAACGGCGACCTGATCTTCCTGCACGAGGCCGGTCCCGGTCCCGCCGACCGCAGCTATGGCGTCCAGGTGGCCAAGCTGGCCGGTGTCCCGCCCGCCGTGGTCGCCCGCGCCAAGGACGTTCTGGAGCGCCTGGAGCGCGAATCCTCCGGACCCGCCCACCTCGACGACCTGCCGCTCTTCGCCGCCGTCGCGGAGCCCGAGGTGAGCTACGGACCCAGCCCCGCCGAGGAGGCCCTGCGCGCCCTGGAGCCCGACGGCATGAGCCCCCGGGAAGCCATGGACGCGCTCTATCGCCTCAAAGGATTGCTCAGCTAGCCGCCAGGCTCAGGGCGGGGTGGCGCAGCGCATCGACGCTGGCCACCGCTGCGGCGACGGTGGCGATCAGTTGGCCCGGCTCCACCGGCTTGGCCACGGCGCCGTCGAAGCCCGCGCCCTGCAACCGGCCGTCGAAGGCGCTTTCGGCGTCGGCCGTGAAGGCCAGGATGGGGGTCGCCTGGTTCAGGCCGCCTGCCGCCCGGATGCGTTTGACCGCCCCGATCCCGTCGAGCTTCGGCATCCGCAGGTCCATCAGGATCACGTCGAAGACATGCCGATTGGCCAGTTCGACCGCGACCTCGCCGTCGCTGGCCTCGGTGATCTCCGCGCCGGTGGCGGCCAGGAACAGTTTCACCAGTTCGCGGTTGGCCGGATGGTCGTCGGTGACCAGTACGCGGACTCCCGTCCGCGACAGGGATTCGCCCACCTCGGCGGTTTGCGCGATCTCGGCCATGGCGCGCGGGGCGGGCACATCCAGGGAGAAGCAACTCCCCTCGCCCACCGCGCTCGTGGCGCCGATCTCTCCGCCCATGGCTTCGACGATGCCCTTGCAGATCGCCAGGCCCAGGCCCGTGCCGCCGTGGCCGCGGTTCACCGAACCGTCCACCTGGGCGAAGCGCCGGAACAGGCGGTCCAGATTGGCCGCGTCGATGCCGGGCCCGGTGTCCCTGACCTCGATCGTCAGGCGCTCGGCGGCCTCGTCATAGCGGGCGCCCAGGGTGACCTGGCCCTCCCCGGTGAATTTAACCGCGTTGCCGACCAGGTTGAGCAGTATCTGGCGCAGGCGATCCGGATCGAGCGCGACCGTCAGGCCCTTCGGCGTCGCGTCGTCCAGATGCAGCGCCAGGTCCTTGGCCGCCGCCTGGGGCGTGAACATGTCCAGCGTCGAGCGCAGCAGGGGCGCGAGCGCGACCGGCTCGGGCCGGAGCGTCACGTGACCGGCTTCCAGCTTGGAGAAGTCGAGGATGTCGTTGACCGCGCTGAGCAGGGCCAGGCTCGCCTCGCCGACCCGGTCGATATAGCTGCGGCTGAGCGGGGTGAGGTCCGGCTGCTCGGAGGCCAGGCGGGTGAAGCCCACCACGCTGGTCAGCGGCGTGCGCAGCTCGTGGCTCATGTTGGCGAGGAACTCGGTCTTCACCGCGGCGGCCTGTTCGGCGTCGACACGCGCGGCCCGGGCCTCGGCCAGGGCGGTGCGCAGGCGCGCCTTCAACCGTTCGCCGGCGTCGCGGGCGACCGCCACCGGTACGCTGGTCAGGAAGGACACCGTCAGGAAGATCTGCAGGCCGATGATCCGGTCCGAGGACGATCCCACCATGAGCGGGCCGTGGCCGGTGACCACCGCGGCGGCCCCCACGGCCGCGACGATGACGAACCCCGCCACCGCGCCGGGCAGGCCCATCCGCCAGGTCGGCAGGGTCAGCACCGCGGAGATCACGAACAGCAGGGGATAGGCGGTGAGGAAGAGGATGCCCACGGCCACCACCGCCAGGATGGCCAGCGTCCAGGCCTCGCGCCAGGCAAACGCCGTCCGCGTCTTCTGCGTCACCACCAGCAGCACCGGGGCCAGGGTGAGCAGGCCCAGCGTGTCCGCCTGGACCCAGACCAGCAGGCCGCGCAATACATCAGCGTGATCGACCATGCCCAGCAGGCCCGCGGCGGCGGTGGCGGCCAGCACCGATCCGGCCAGGGCCGCGACGATCAGCGCCGCCAGGTGACCGGTCTGGCCGATGTCGAACTCATCGCCGCAGCGGCGTCGCACCACCAGCGCCGTGGCCAGGTATTCCAGGGCATTGCAGGCGCTAAGGCCCAGGGCCACGACCGAGGGATCGCCGGCGGCCAGGTTCGCCGCGACATTGCCGGCGAAGGCGAAACCCGCAAGCAACGGCCACATGGGCGTGCGGGTCCGCAGAAAAGCGGCCACGACCCAGGCGTTGGCCAGCCAGATCGGCGCGATGCGGCCCTGGCTGCGCGGAAAGGCAACGCAGACGAAGGCCGTCACGGCCACCAGGACGCCCAGGGTCAACGCGGCCAGCAGCAGCTGGCGGTTCAACACCGGGCGACCCAGCTTTGGAAAACTCATATCGGACAAGGCGACCTTCGAGGTTTTATCCCTCGGCTGTGCCACGTGGAGGCGACCAAAAGCTTAACCCTCCGGAACTTACCGTCGTGGCGCGGCAAATCGGGATAGCTGACAAGGAATTAGGCGCCCGATGCTTGTTGCCGCGAACCGTCCTATATCTCTCGGCCATGCCACCCCGCCTTCGCCCCACCCGCCTTGAACATGTCGTCGACGGTGTGCGTATGCGCGCCCAGCTCTCCGCGGCGGCGCTGGAGGCCGGCGACGGCCCGGCCCAGCGCACGGCGGCGCTGGAGATCCTCAAGGCCGCCCTCTTCCGCGGCCGGATGATCGCCAAGGAGCGGCTGGAGAACGGGGCCGGCGGCATCGAGACCGCCCAGCTGATCTCCGGGGTCACCGACGAGGTGATCACCGCGCTGTGGGACTTCACCACGGTCCACGTATTCCGCGCCCGCAACCCCACCGAGGGCGAGCGGCTGGCGCTGATGGCGGTGGGCGGCTACGGCCGCGGCACGCTGGCGCCCTATTCCGACATCGATCTCTTGTTCGTGCGGCCCTACAAGCAGACCGCCCACGCCGAGAGCGTCATCGAATACATGCTCTACGCCCTGTGGGACCTGGGCTTCAAAGTCGGGCACGCTTCGAGGACGATCGAAGAGTGTATCAAGCTCTCCCGCGAAGACTTCACCATCCGCACCTCGATCCTGGAGGCCCGCCGGCTGACCGGCGACGCCAACCTAGCCGATGAGCTGATCCGGCGGTTTCAGAGCGACGTGGTCCGAGGCTCCGGGGCGGAGTTCGTCGCCGCCAAGCTCAAGGAGCGCGACGATCGCCACGCCCGCGCCGGGGCCAGCCGCTACATGGTCGAGCCCAACATCAAGGAAGGCAAGGGTGGGCTTCGCGACCTCAACACCCTCTTCTGGATCGCCCAGTACCTGCACCCCGGCCAGTCCATCGAGAAGGTGCTGCAGCTGGAGATGTTCGAGCGGCGCGAGGTGCGCACCTTCATCCAGGCCTTCGATTTCCTCTGGGCGGTGCGCAGCCACCTGCACTTCGCCACCGGCCGGCCGGAAGAGCGCCTGACCTTCGACCTGCAGCCGGAGATCGCCCGGCGGATGGGCTATGGCGACCGCGGCGACGCGCCCGCCGTCGAGCGGTTCATGCGGCGCTACTTCCTGATCGCCAAGGAGGTCGGCGCCCTGACCCGGGTGTTCGCCGCCAAGCTGGAGGCCGAGCGGGTCAAGCTCGCGCCGCGCGGCCTCTCGCGCCTGCTGCCGGCCCGGCGGCCCAAGCGCAAGCCGCTGGACGAGCCCGGTTTCCTGGAGGTCGGCGGCCGCCTCGACATCGAAAGCCCGGAGGTCTTCGAGCGCGATCCGGTGAACCTGCTGCGGCTCTTCAAGATCGCCGACGAGCGCAATCTCGACCTGCACCCCGACGCCTTCACCGCCGCCACCCGGGCCATGGGGCTGATCACCTCGGCGGTGCGCCGCGACCGCCATGCGGCGCGGGTGTTCATCGATATACTGGCCCACGGCCGCGACCCGCAGCGGACGCTGACCCTGATGACCGAGGCCGGCGTGCTCGGCCGCTACCTGCCCGAGTTCGGGCGCATCGTCGCCCAGATGCAGTTCAACATGTACCACTCCTACACGGTGGACGAGCACACGCTCCGGGCCGTGGGCGTGATCGCCGACATCGCCGCGGGGCGGTTCGCCGCGGACCATCCGCTGGCCACCGCCATCATGCCGCTGATCGCCGACCGCGAGGCGCTGTTCCTGGCCATGCTGCTGCACGACACCGGCAAGGGCGGGGCCGGCGGCCAGGAGGTGGCGGGGGCGCGGGCGGCCCGGCAGGCCTGCGAGCGCCTGGGCCTCGACCGGCCGAAGATCGAGCTGGTGGCCTGGCTGGTGGAACACCATCTGGTGATGAGCGACACGGCCCAGAAGCGCGACATCGCCGACCCGCGCACGGTCGCCGACTTCGCGCGCGTCATCGAGACGCCGGAGCGCCTGCGCCTGTTGCTGGTGCTGACGGTGGCCGACATCCGCGCCGTGGGGCCGGGTGTCTGGAACGGCTGGAAGGGCCAGTTGATGCGCGAGCTCTATACCGCCACCGAGGCGGTGTTCCGGGGCGGACGGGGCTCGGATTCCGCTGCGGCCATCAAGCGCTACTATGAGAACGCCGCCTACGATGCCCGCGTGGCGCTGACCAAGGCCGATCCGGCCTGCGAGCCCTGGGTCGACGCCATGGAGGACGCCTATTTCTCCGCCTTCACCCAGGCCGAGGTGCTGGCGCACGCCGCCCTGGCCCGCCGCGCCGCCGCCACCGGCGGGGCGGCGGCCGAGGGCCGGGTCCGCGCCGACCGCAACGCCGCCGAGGTGGTGGTGGCCGCCACCGACCGGCCCAGGCTCTTCGTCGACCTGGCCGCGGCGATCACCGGCGGCGGCGCCAACGTGGTGGGCGCGCGGGTCTTCACCTCGCGCACCGGCCAGGCGCTGGACGTCTTCAACGTTCAGGACATCACCGGCCAGCCCTATGGCTCCGGCAACCCGCGCGCGCTCAGCCGGCTCGTGGAGCATCTGGAGCTCGCCGCCCGCGGCCAGCTCATCCCGGCGGAGCGGCGCCGCACCCCGGACCTCGGCCGCGCCGCCGCCTTCTCGATCACGCCGGCGGTCATGCTCGACAATGACGCCTCAGAAACGTCGACGGTTGTCGAAGCGTCAGGGCGCGACCGGCCGGGCCTGCTGGCGGCGCTGGCCCGCACGCTCGCCGACGCCGACCTGTCGATCCTCTCGGCCCACATCGACGGCTACGGCGAGCGCGCCGTGGACGCCTTCTATGTGGTGGGCCCGGCCGGCGAAAAGGTAGCCGACGCGCGCAAGCGCAATGCGCTGCGCACCGCGCTCCTGGCCGTCATCGCCGAGACCGACGCCGACGAGCCCAGCCCGCGCGGCAACCTGCAGCGCGCCCGCGCCAGCGTGGCGCGTTAGAGTTCCAGGAAGGCCTCGAAGCCGCCGAAGATCATCCGCTTGCCGTCGAACGGCATGTTCGCCGGGTCCTGCGGCAGGCGCGGATCGGCCATCACCTTGGGCATGATCTCGTCGCGGGCGGCCTTGGAGGCGTAGGTCACCCAGGAGAATACCACCACCTCGTCGTCCTTGGCCTGGACGGCGCGGGGAAACGAGGTCAGCTCGCCCATCGGCACGTCGTCGCCGATGCATTCCACGTAGCTGAGCGCGCCCAGCTCCATCCAGACCTTGCCGGCCAGCCGGGCCATATCCTTGTAGGCCTCGATCTTGGCCTTGGGCACCGCGAGCACGAATCCGTCGACATAGGCCATGGGAGCCTCCTGTTGTTGATCTGAGGGAACGACGTGCGACGCCGCTCCGATCCGACAGCCCCGGCGCTAATTTCGCCCGCGCCGGCCCGCTCGCCGCGCGCTAGCTTGACGTCCCTTCCGACGCAGCCGACCAACGCCTCCGTGACCGACGCGACCAAGACCCCCGTGAAGCCCGCCGGCGCCAAGGCCCCCAAGCCTCAGGGCCTGCTGCGCTCCTCGGCGATCTATGCGGCCCTGACGCTGGTCAGCCGGTTCATGGGACTGGCGCGCGACCTGGTGATTACCGCCCGCCTGGGCGCCAGCGGCATCCCGGCCGCCGACGCCTACTATACGGCGCTGGCCTTCCCGAACCTGTTCCGCCGGATGTTCGTCGAGGGCGCCTTCGCCGCGGCCTTCGTGCCCGACTATTCCAAGAAGCTCGCCACCGAGGGCGAAGAGACCGCCGACCGCTTCGCCGCCGATGCGCTGGCGACCATGGCCGCGGCCACTGTCGCCATCACGCTCGTCTGCCAGCTGACCATGCCCTGGCTGATGCGGGTCTATTCCTACGGCTTCCTGGCCGATCCGGCGAAGTTCAGGCTGGCGGTGATCCTGACCCAGATCACCATGCCCTACCTGCCCTGCATGGTGATCGCGGGCCTGTTCTCCGGCGTGCTCACCGCGCGCGGCCGGTTCATCATTTACGGCTTCTATCCGACCATCCTGAACGTGGTGATGCTGGCCGCGGTGCTGCCGATCCACGACCCGACGCGGGCCGCCTACGCCGCCGCCATCGGGGTCATCGTGGCCGGGATCGGCCAGGCCGGCCTCTGCTGGTGGGGCGCGCACCGCACCGGCGCCCGCATCCATCCGCGCCACCTGCGGCTCACCCCGGAGATCCGCGCCCTGCTGCGCCGGATGGCGCCCGGCGTGCTCGCTTCCAGCGCCACCCAGATCAACATTTTCATCTCCGCCATGCTGGCCAGCCAGGTGGCGGGCATGCGGGTCTGGCTGAGCATCGCCGAACGCTTCTACCAGCTGCCGCTCAGCCTGGTGGGCGTGGCGATCGGCGTGGCCCTGCTGCCCAGGCTCTCCACGGCGCTGCACAAGGGCGACGGCGCCGACGCCCAGGGCGCCATGGACCAGGCCATCGTCTTCGCGCTCGCCCTGACCCTGCCGGCGGCGGCGGCGCTGATGGCCATGCCGGGCTACCTGGTGGACGGTCTCTTCGCGCGGGGCAATTTCAACCACCACGACGCGGCGTCCTCGGCGGCGCTGCTCTTCCACTATGGCTGGGGACTGCCCGCCTTCGTCCTGATCAAGATCCTGCAGCCGGCCTTCTTCGCCCGCGGCGATACGCGGCGGCCGATGAACTATTCGCTGCTTTCGGTGGCCCTGAACGTCGCGCTCGGGGTCGGCCTCTTCTTCACCATCGGCTTCCCCGGCATCGCGCTCGCCACCGCCGCGGCCTCCTGGATCACCGTGCTGCAGATGGCTGTGCATCTTTGGCGCAGCCACACCTGGCGCCCCTCGGCGCGGGCGTCGGGCAAGATGATCCGGGTGACGGTCTCCTCCGCCGTGCTCGGCGTCGCCCTGGCGGTCGCCTCGCATTTCCGGCCGCTGCTGGAGGCGCCCATGGGCGGCCTGCACCTGGGCCCGCTGGGCGCCAAGGAGATCACCGTCCTCCTGGTCTGTGTCGCCGGCGCGGCGCTCTATCCGGCCCTGCTCTTCGCCTTCGGCGGCGTGACCCCGGCTGAAGCGCGCGCGGCGCTGAACCGGCGCAAGGGCGACGTCAACGCCGAAGCCCCCGACTTGCCGTAGCGGGCCTCAGCCACTATCTCGACGGCATGGCTCTGCGACGTAACTCCTGGCGATGGCGCTGAACGTCTGACCGACCTTCACATCGGGTCTTGCACCTGCGCGCCCTCTAGCCTCAGAAGCCTCTCATGACCGACCAAGCTCCGGCCCCTTACGTGGGCAAGCCACGCGTGCTCTCCGGCGTGCAGCCGTCCGGCGACCTGCACCTGGGCAACTACCTCGGCGCGCTGGTCAAATTCGCGCGCCTGCAGCACGAGATCGAGACCTTCATCTTCGTGGCCGACCTGCACGCCATCACCGCCTGGCAGGACCCGGCGAAACTGAAGACCCAGGTCCGCGAGATCGCGGCGGCCTATCTGGCCACCGGCCTCGACCCGAAGGTCGCCACCATCTTCGCCCAGTCGGCGGTGCCGGCCCACGCCGAGCTCGCCTGGGTGTTCAACTGCGTGGCGCGCCTCGGCTGGCTCGACCGGATGACCCAGTTCAAGGACAAGGCCGGCAAGCACAAGGAACGCGAGAGCGTCGGCCTCTACACCTACCCGGTGCTCCAGGCCGCCGACATCCTGATCTACAAGGCCACCCACGTGCCCGTGGGCGAGGACCAGCGCCAGCACCTCGAACTGACCCGCGACATCGCCGCGAAGTTCAACCACGACTTCGAGGTCCCGAACTTCTTCCCCCTGCCCGACGCCCTGACCCAGGGGCCCGGCGCGCGGATCATGAGCCTGCGCGACGGGGCGGTGAAGATGTCCAAGTCCGACCCCTCGGACAATTCGCGGATCAACCTCACCGACGACGCCGACACCATCAGCCAGAAGATCCGCAAGGCCCGCACCGACGCCGACGTCCTGCCGGAAAAGCTGGAGGACCTGAAGGGCCGCGCCGAGGCCGAGAACCTGATCGGCGTCTATGCGGCGCTCTGCGGCCGCACCGCGCAGGACGTGCTGACCGAGTTCGCCGGCCAGGGCTTCGGCGCCTTCAAGCCGAAGCTCGCCGACCTCGCCGTCTCGGTCATGGGCCCGATCGGCGGCGAGATGCGCCGCATGCTGGCCGACCCCGCCGAGATCGACCGCATCCTCGGCGCCGGCGCCGAACGCGCCCGCGAAGTCGCCGCCCCGACGCTCGCCGAGGTCAAGAAGATCGTCGGCTACTGGGCCGGCTAGCACCTCCTCTCCCCCGAGGCGCAGCCCCGGGCGGAGAGGGTAGGAAGAGGGGCGGCTGCGTCCGATCCGTCTCTCCCGATGGTCAGGCGAGGGCCCGCCCTGGGCGATCTGGCTGGACCATCGGCGGACGCCGCCCTGCACGAGCCGCCCCTCACCCTACCCTCTCCCCTCGCGCGTTCCGCGTCGGGGGAGAGGAGAGCGCTTGCCTGACGCTCTGGCTCACGTCACCGTCCGGCCATGAGCCCGCGCAAGTTCCTCGTGGTCGCCGACGATACGCCGGAGTTCCAGGCGGCGCTGAAGTTCGCCTGTCGCCGGGCGCGCTCCACCGGCGGCCATGTGGCGCTGCTGCGGGTCATCGAGCCGGAATATTTCGAGCACTGGTCCGGCGTGCGTGAGGAGATCGAGCGCCAGGCCCGCGAGGAGGCCGAGGCCGTCCTGCAGAAGTCGGCCGAGCTGGTGCTGGCCGAGACCGGCCTGCCGCCGGAATTCCTGATCAAGCACGCCGAGAACGTCCGCACGGCGCTGCGCGACGTCATCTCCAACGACCCCGACATCAAGATCCTGGTCCTGGCCGCCGCCACCGGCGGGCGCGGCCCCGGCCCCCTCGTCGCCTCCCTCGCCAAGGATGGCGTCAAATGGGGCGACCGCAAGGTGCCGGTCACCCTCGTCCCCGGCGACCTCACCGACGAAGAGATCGCCGAACTGGCCTGAGGCTTGCGCCGCGCCTCCGCACGCGCCACATCTTGCCCATGTTCATCCAGACCGAAGCCACCCCGAACCCCGAGGTCCTGAAGTTCATTCCGGGCCGCGACGTCATGGGCGAGGGCACCCGTGACTTCCGCGACGTCGAGGCCGCTCAGGTCTCGCCGCTGGCGGTGGAGCTGTTCGGCATCGAGGGCGTCAATCGCGTCTTCTTCGGCCCCGACTTCCTCACCGTCGGCCGGGTCGAGGGCGCGGACTGGGCGTTCCTGAAGGCGCCGATCCTGGCCGCCATCATGGACCATTTCACCTCCGGCCAGCCGCTGTTCGCCGGCGCCGACGACCAGGCCGGCGGCCACGACGCCACCGCCTACGAGGGCGAAACCGCCCAGATCGTCGCCGAGATCAAGGACCTGCTCGACACCCGCATCCGCCCGGCGGTGGCCCAGGACGGCGGCGATATCCTGTTCTCCCGCTTCGACGCGGACTCGGGCGTCGTCTGGCTTTCCATGCGCGGCGCCTGCTCGGGCTGCCCGTCCTCGACCGCCACGCTGAAGGCGGGCGTCGAGAACATGCTCAAGCACTACGTTCCCGAAGTGACGCGGGTCGAACAAAGCCTTTAAAGCCGTCATCCCGGCCGACGAAGGGTGAAGCCCGTAGGCCGAGCCGGGACCGGTCTGCTAAGCCCCACCGCATGATCGTCCTCGGGCTCGATACCTGTCTCTCCAGCTGCTCCGTGGCCGTCGTCGACGGCGCGCGCGTGCTGGCTTCGGCGCGCGAGGTCATGGCCCGCGGCCACCAGGAGCGGCTGGCCCCCATGGCGCAGCAGGTGATGGCCGAGGCCGGCATCGCCTTCGACCGCCTGGAGCGCATCGCCGTCACCGTCGGCCCGGGCTCCTTCACCGGCCTGCGCGTGGGCATCGCTTTCGCCAAGGGCCTGGCCGCGGCGCTCGATCTCCCGGCCGTGGGCGTCGGTTCGCTTGAGGCCCTGGCCTGCGAGGCCGAGGGGATGGTCTTCGCCGTGGTCGACGCCCGCCGCGGCCAGGTCTACGTCCAGGGCTTCGAGGACGGCCGCGCCCTGATGGCCCCCGACGCGCTGACCGCCGAGACCGCCGCCGCCCGTATCGCCGAGCTCTCCATGGGGCGGCCTTTCACGCTCGTGGGGTCCGGCGCCCCGCTGCTGGCTGCGTTCGCCCCCCTCGCCGCGGTCATTCCCGCCGAGGGCGCAGAGGCGCGCCATGTCGCGCGCCTGGCCGCGGGCCGCGAGCCCATGCCCCTGAAGCCGCTCTACCTGCGCGCGCCCGACGCGAAGCTGCCGGCATGAACCTCATCGTCTGCACGGAGGCCGAGGCGCCCGCCATGGCCCGCGCCCACGCCCAGGCCTTCGAGGCCTCCTGGCGCGAGGACGAGTTCGAGGACCTGCTGGACGGCGAGGGCATCTACGGCTTCCTGGCCGCCGACGGCGAGGAGCCCCTGGGCGTCATCCTCTGCCGCATCGCCGCCGACGAGGTGGAGGTGCTGACGGTCGGGGTCACGCCGCCGGCCCGCCAGAACGGCGTCGGCCAGGCCCTGGTCACCGCCGCCCTCGGCGTCGCCCGCGCCCGCCGGGTCGCCCAGGCCTTCCTGGAGGTGGCGGTCGACAACGCCGCGGCCATCGCCCTCTACGAGCGGCTGGGATTCCAGCGGGCCGGCAAGCGCCTCTACTACTACGATCGCGGCGAGGCCGGTCGGATGGACGCCCTCGTCATGCGTCTCGACCTTACGCCCGCGTCCACTTAGACCTATTCTGGCGTCAATGGAGTCGGAGCCCCTCGTGTCGGACCGCATCGAAAAGCTCTGCATGGAAAAGGGCATGCGCATGACCGAGCAGCGCCGGGTGATCGCCCGCGTGCTGTCGGACGCGCACGACCACCCCGACGTCGAGGAGCTGCACCGCCGGGCGCATGCGGTCGATCCGCACATCTCCATCGCCACCGTCTACCGCACCGTGCGCCTGTTCGAGGAGGCCGGGATCATCACCCGCCACGACTTCCGCGACGGCCGCTCCCGCTACGAAGAGCACCCCGACCAGCACCACGACCACCTGATCGACATGAAGACCGGCCGGGTGGTGGAGTTCATGGACGCCGAGATCGAGGCCCTGCAGGAAGCCATCGCCAAGCGGCTCGGCTACAAGCTCGTCGACCACCGCCTCGAGCTCTACGGGATGCCCCTGGAAGAATAGCGGCGAAGCCTTCCCCTCCCCTGCGGGGAGGGTGGCCTGTCCCTCCCCACAGGGGAGGGGAAACTTGCACCCGCTCCCATCGAACCCCATAACCCCGCCCATGTCAGCGCAAGCGCCAACCAAGCGCCTCTTCATCAAGACCTACGGCTGTCAGATGAACGTCTATGACAGCGAGCGGATGGCCGATGTGCTGTCGCCGCTGGGCTACGCCATTACCGATACGCCGGAAGGCGCGGATCTGGTGGTGCTCAACACCTGCCACATCCGCGAGAAGGCCACCGAGAAGGTCTATTCCGAGCTCGGCAAGATCCGCGAGATGAAGGAGGCCCGCCTCGCCGAGGACGGGTCGGTGATGACCATCGCCGTCGCCGGCTGCGTCGCCCAGGCCGAGGGCGAGGAGATCATGCGCCGCCAGCCCGCCGTGGACCTGGTCGTGGGGCCGCAGGCCTATCACCAGCTCCCCGAGCTGATCGCCCGCACCCACCGCGCCCGCGGCGAGCGGCTCGCCGCCGACTTCGCGCCCGACGAGAAATTCGACGCCCTGCCCGCGCGCCGGCCCACCGGCGTCACCGCCTTCCTCACCGTGCAGGAGGGCTGCGACAAGTTCTGCACCTTCTGCGTCGTGCCCTACACCCGCGGCGGCGAATATTCCCGGCCGGCCGCGGCGATCCTGGCCGAGGCCCGCGACCTGGCCGCCAAGGGCGTGCGCGAGGTCACCCTGCTGGGCCAGAACGTCAACGCCTACGCCGGCCCGGGTCTTGAGGACGAGGGGGGCGGGCTGGCGGCCCTGGTGCGCAGCCTGGCGAAGATCGAGGGCCTCGACCGCATCCGCTACACCACCAGCCACCCGCGCGACATGGGCGACGCCCTGATCGCGGCGCACGGCGACCTGCCGGAACTGATGCCCTACCTGCACCTGCCTGTGCAGTCGGGCTCGAACCGCATCCTCAAGGCCATGAACCGCCAGCACACCGCCGAGACCTACCTGCGGCTCATCGAACGCATCCGCGCCGCGCGCCCCGACATCGCGATCAGCGGCGACTTCATCGTGGGTTTCCCCGGCGAGCGGGACTCGGACTTCGAGGCGACGCTCGCCCTGGTCCGCGCAGTCGGCCACGCGGGCGCGTTCTCGTTCAAATATTCCCGCCGCCCCGGCACGCCCGCCGCCGCCATGCCGGGCCAGGTGGCCGAGGCGGTGAAGGACGAGCGCCTCGCGCGGCTCAACGCCTTGCTGGACGAACAGGCCCGCGCCTTCAACGCCGGCCAGGTCGGCAAGGTCCTGCCGGTGCTCTTCGAGCGCAAGGGCCGCCATCCCGGCCAGCTGGTCGGGCGCAGCCCCTATCTGCAGGCGGTGCATGCGCTCGCGCCGGATCGTCTGATCGGCCAGATCGTTCCGGTGAAGATCGAGGACGCCGCGCGGATGAGCCTGGCCGGCGCCTTGGAGCTGGAGTTAGCTTGAGCCGCGCGCCCGAATTCATCCCGCTCTCCGACGTCGCCGCCCGCGCGGTGTCCGGCGCCAATTCGCGCCACGCCGCCCTGATCGAGGACGCCTTCGGGGTGCTGGTCGAGACCCCCGGCGGCGGCGTGTCGCTGAACGGGGACGCCAGGAGCCGCGGCCAGGCCAAGCAGGCTGTCCAGGCGATCGCCGCGCGCGCCGACCAGGGCCTGGAGATCGCCGAGGCCGACGTCCGGGTGGCCATCGGCAACGCCCGCACCGGCGCGACCGGCCCCGGCAACCTGCCCATCGGCCGCCGCGGCCAGGTGGCGCCCAAGACCGCCACCCAGGCCGAGTACCTGCAGGCCCTGGCCAAGTGCGAACTGGTCTTCGGCCTGGGTCCCGCCGGCACCGGCAAGACCTTCCTGGCCGTGGCGCACGGCGCGGGCCTGCTGCTGCGCGGCGAGGTCGACCGGCTGATCGTCTCCCGCCCCGCGGTCGAGGCCGGCGAGCGGCTGGGTTTTCTGCCGGGCGACCTGACCGAGAAGGTCGACCCCTACATGGCGCCGGTCTGGGAGGCGCTCACCGACATCCTGGGCGCCGACCAGCTGCGCCGTCGGCGGGAGAAGGGCGAGATCGAGGTCGCCCCCATCGCCTTCCTGCGCGGCCGCACCCTGGCGCACGCCTTCGTCATCGTAGACGAGGCCCAGAACGCCACGCGCCTGCAGATGAAGATGGTGCTGACCCGCCTCGGCGAAGGCGCCCGCATGGTGGTCACCGGCGACCCCAGCCAGATCGACCTGCCCAACGCGCGCGATAGCGGCCTGGCCCATGCCGTGGGGCTGCTGGAAGGCGTCAAGGGCATCGAGATCACCCGCTTCACCGCCGCCGACGTGGTCCGCCACCCGCTGGTCGAGCGGATCGTCCGCGCCTACGACGCCGATGCGGCGAAATTGAAGACGTGATCGAGGTCGAGACCGAGGAGACGGCCTGGCTCGAGGCGGAGCCCGCCGCCGAGGCCCTGGCGCTGGCCGCCGCCCGGGCCACCCTCGCCAGCGAGGGGGCGGACGCCGAGGGCGTCATGCTGCTGCTTACCGACGACGTCACGATCCGCGACCTCAACAACCGCTTCCGCCAGCAGGACAAGCCGACCAACGTGCTGTCCTTCCCCGCGCCGCATAACCCTGAGCATTTCCTGGGCGATGTGGCTCTGGCCTATGGCGTCTGCGCCCGCGAGGCAGCCGAACAGGGCAAGCCGCTCGCCCACCATCTGCAGCATCTGGTGGCGCATGGGGTGCTGCACCTTCTAGGATACGACCACGAGGGCGACGAGGAGGCCGAGGCGATGGAAGGCTTCGAGC
>Ga0307517_10004143_pt1 | contig 22365 bp, 21 predicted proteins | sample 23_EM_MG_FD_194515 | JGI IMG/M metagenome (GOLD analysis project Ga0307517, IMG submission 194515) | Populus trichocarpa ectomycorrhiza microbial communities from riparian zone in the Pacific Northwest, United States - 23_EM | ecosystem: Host-associated > Plants > Roots > Unclassified | place... | reverse complement strand
TCTGGAGGGGCTTTGCTTTGGCGTTTCCGCCTCGGCGTGTTCACTACTTTAGCGGGTTTCCCTCCCGAGTCATAATCGACTCAGGCGAATCGAATTCCGGCATGCCAGAATCGACCCCGAGGGGTTGCCGTGCAGTAGTGGTTTGCCGCTAGGCGGCGGGAGTGGCTGCTGTCGAACCACGATCGGTCCGAAGCAGCTAGATGACACTACACCACGCCCACGAACGGTTCAAACCTGTGGCTGGCGACTCGTTTGAGGGATACCGTCGGCGTCATGACCAAGCATGTGCTCAGCGCCAGCACCCAGTGGTGGGCCGCCTGACGGCGGCCGACGCTCAGCGCATGCGACAGACGGCCGCCGCTCTCGGCGGCCGTTGGCGTATCTGCTCCCCACGCCGGTCGCGGAAGCGGCGGTGATGACGAGGGAGAGTACGAAGAGATGACGCGGATCTTCAGTGGTGTGAAGCCGACCGGGCACCTGACCTTGGGGAACTACCTGGGGGCGGTGCGCAGGTGGGTGGCGGTGGACCAGCATGCGGCGGAGGCGCTGTTCTGCGTGGTGGACCTGCATGCGCTGACGGTGGAGCACGATCCGGCGCGGGTGCGGCGGCTGAGCAGGCAGGCGGCGAGCCTGTTGCTGGCGGCGGGGCTGGATCCGGATGTGTGCACGGTGTTCGTGCAGAGTCAGGTGGATGAGCACGCGCGGCTGGCGTATGTGCTGGAGTGCGTCGCCACGGACGGGGAGATGCGGCGGATGATCCAGTACAAGGAGAAGTCCGCGCGGGAGCGGGCGCGGGGCGGGAGTGTGCGGCTGTCGCTGCTGACGTATCCGGTGCTGATGGCGGCGGACATCCTGGCGTACGGGGCGGACGAGGTGCCGGTGGGGGACGACCAGGCGCAGCATGTGGAGCTGACGCGGGATCTGGCGGTTCGTTTCAATCAGCGGTACGGGCACACGTTCGTGGTGCCGAAGGCGGTACATCCGCAGGTGGGGGCGCGGGTGATGAGCCTGCAGGATCCGGGTTCGAAGATGGGGAAGTCGGACGGAGACGCGGCGGCGGGGATCGTCTATCTGCTCGATGAGCCGGAGGTCGTGCGGAAGAAGGTCATGCGGGCGGTGACGGACAGCGGCCACGAGGTGGAGTACGACCGGGACGCGAAGCCCGGGGTGGCGAATCTGCTGGACATCCTGGCGGCCTGTACGGGGAGGGAGCCGGCGGCGCTGGCGGAGGACTACCACTCATACGGCGTTCTGAAGAAGGACACGGCGGAGGCGGTGGTGGAGGAGCTGCGGCCGTTGCGGGCGCGGCATGCGGAGCTGTGTGCGGACCCGGGGTATGTGGACGGGGTGCTGCGGGCGGGGGCGGAGCGGGCGCGGGGGCTGGCGCGGCCGAGGGTGGATGCGGCCTACCGGGCGATCGGGCTGCTGCCTGCGGGCTGACCGGTGGGGTGAAAGGCGCGGCGGTAGTCGCGGGGGCTGGTGGCCAGGCGGGCGGCGAAGTGCTGGCGCATGGTCACTTCGCTGCCGAAGCCGCAGCGGCGGGCGACTTCGGGCATGGGGAGGTCGGTGCGTTCGAGGAGCTTCTGGGCGGCGGCGATGCGCTGGTCGAGGAGCCAGCGCAGCGGGGTGGTGCCGGTGGTGGAGGAGAAGTGGCGGGTGAAGGAGCGGGGGGACATGCCGGCCCAGGCGGCGAGGTCGGCGACGGTGAGGGGGTCGTGGAGGTGGCGGAGGGCTCGTTCACGTACGCCGGCGAGTGCGTCGGCGTCGCGGTCGGCGGTGGGGGTCGGGTGCTCGATGAACTGGGCCTGGGTGCCGGTGCGGAAGGGGGCGGTGACCATGGATCGGGCGACGGCGGCGGCGGCTTCGGCGCCGTGGGCGGTGCGGACGAGGTGGAGGCAGAGGTCGATGCCGGCGGCGACGCCGGCGGAGGTCCACAGGCCGTCGTCCTCGACGAAGAGGGCGTCGGGTTCGACGGTGACGGCGGGGTGGAGCCCGGCGAGGAGGTCGGCGAGCTGCCAGTGGGTGACCGCGCGGCGGCCGTCGAGCAGGCCTGCCTGGGCCAGGGCGAAGGCGCCGGCGCACAGGGCGGCCGTCGGTGTCCCGGCGGCGTGGGCCTGGCGGAGGGCGTGGAGGACGGCCGGGGGTACCGGGTCGGTGGGGTTCTCCAGGCCGGGGACGACGACGAGGTCGGCGTCGGCGAGCCAGGACAGGGGGCGGTCCGGGGTGAGGCTGAGGCCGCCGGGCATGGGGATGGGGCCGGGGTCGGCGGCGACCCGGCGCAGTTCGAAGTCGGGTACGCCGGTGCCGTGGCCGCCGGCGCCCCAGACCTCGGTGATGACGGCGACGTCGAAGCTGCGGATGCCGGGGAAGGCGACGAGCGCCACGCGGTACATGGCCGCCAGTGTGACAGAGGACTTGGCGGTTTCCCATCGATGGTGAGCGTGGCCGCCACTGTCGGCGGTGTGCGCGGGGCGGCACGATCGATGGCATGGAGATATCGGAGAACGCGGCACTGATCGTGGTGGACGTACAGAAGGGCTTCGACGCCGAGGAGGTGTGGGGGCGCCGGAACAATCCGGCGGCGGAGGAGAACATCGCCGCGGTGATCGACGCGTGGCAGGCGGCCGGGCGGCCGGTGGTGTTCGTACGGCACGACTCGGCGGATCTGGACTGCGGGCCGTTGCGGCCGGGGTTCTGGGGCAACGAGTTCAAGGACCTCGTGGAGCAGCGCCGGGGCAAGGGCAGTGGCCCGGAGCTGCTGGTGACGAAGACGGTGAACTCGGCGTTCTACGGCGAGCCGGATCTGGACGCGTGGCTGAAGGGCGCGGGGGTGCGGCAGATCGTGATCGTCGGGATCCAGACGAACATGTGCAACGAGACCACGGCCCGGATGGGCGGGAATCTCGGGTATGACGTGATCTTCCCGCTGGACGCGATGCACACGTTCGACCTGGCGGAGGGACCTTTCGGTTGGACGGCGACCGCGGAGGAGCTGTCGCGGGCGACGGCGGTGTCGCTGCACGGCGGCGGCTTCGCCAGGGTCGTGACGACCGCGGAGCTGCTGGGCTGATCAGCCGTTGCCGGAGGCCAGCTCGCGGCTGCGGTCGCGGGCGGCCTCCAGGGCGGCGATGAGAGCGTGGCGTACGCCGTGCTTCTCCAGCTCGCGGATGGCGCTGATGGTGGTGCCGGCCGGGGAGGTGACGGCCTCGCGGAGCTTGACGGGGTGTTCGCCGGAGTCGCGGAGCATGACGGCGGCGCCGATGGCGGACTGGACGATGAGGTCGTGGGCCTGGGCGCGGGGCAGGCCGAGGAGGATGCCGGCGTCGGTCATGGCCTCGACGAGGTAGTAGAAGTAGGCGGGGCCGGAGCCGGAGAGAGCGGTGGCGGCGTCCTGCTGCTTCTCGGGGACGCGCAGGGTCTTGCCGACGGGGTTGAAGATCTCCTCGGTACGGAGGAGATGGGCCTCGGCGGCATGGCTGCCGGCGGAGATGACGGACATGCCCTCGTCCACGAGGACGGGGGTGTTGGGCATGACGCGTACGACGGCGATGCCCTCGGCGAGCCGCTCCTCGAAGAAGGCGGTGGGGATGCCGGCCGCGGCGCTGATGACCAGGCGGTCGGCGGCGACGTGCGGGGCGAGTTCGTCGAGCAGGGCTGACATGTCCTGCGGCTTGACGGCGAGGATCAAGGTGTCGGCGATCTTCGCCGCTTCGGCGTTGGTGACGGACTCGACCCCGTAGCGGCCGCGGAGCTCCTCGGCGCGCTCGGCGCGGCGGGCGGTGACCAGGAGGTCGGCCGGGGACCAGCCGGCCCGGATCATGCCCGAGAGGAGTGCTTCGCCGATCTTGCCGGTGCCGAGGACTGCCACTTTCTGCGTCATGCGGTCATTTTCGCACCTGCGCATGCGCGCATGCGGCCTCAGGCCGTGCGCCTGCGCAGGGTCGCGGCTCCGAGGGCGAGGGCGAGTACGGCGCAGGCCGCCACGACGGCGAGGTCGCGGACGAAGGTGCCGGTGACGCCGGTGTGGGTGAGGACTTCCTTCATGCCGTCGACGGCGTACGACATGGGCAGCACGTTGGAGACGGCTTCGAGGACCGGCTGCATACGGTCGCGGGGCATGAGCAGGCCGCAGAGCAGGATCTGCGGCAGGAGTACGGCCGGCATGAACTGGACGGCCTGGAACTCACTGGCGGCGAAGGCGCTGACGAACAGCCCCAGGGCGATGCCGAGGAACGCGTCGGCGAGGGCGACCAGGAGCAGCAGCCAGGCGGAGCCGGTCACGTCGAGGCCGAGGGCGAGGACGGCGAGGCCGGTGGCGAGGCAGGCCTGGACGACGGCGACGGCGCCGAAGGCGAGGGCGTAGCCGGCGAGGAGGTCGCCCTTCCCGAGCGGCATGGAGAGCAGGCGCTCCAGGGTGCCGGAGGTGCGTTCGCGCAGGGTCGCGATGGAGGTGACCAGGAACATCGTGATCAGCGGAAAGATGCCGAGCAGCGAGGCGCCGACGGAGTCGAAGGTGCCGGGGGTGGAGTCGTAGACCCAGTTCAGGAGCGCGAGCAGGACGCAGGGCACGACGAGCATGAGGGCGACGGTGCGCGGGTCATGGCGCAGCTGGAGCAGGACCCGGCGGGCGGTGGCGAGGGTGCGGGACGGGTTCACCGGGATTCTCCTGCCGGGGTTGCGGCGGTTGCGGCGGCGGTCTTGTTCTGGCCGGAGTTCGCCTCGTCCACGAGGTGCAGGAAGGCGGCTTCGACGGTTTCGCTGCCCGTACGGTCGCGCAGCGCGGCCGGGGTGTCGTCGGCCAGGATGCGGCCTTCGCGCATGAGGAGCAGGCGGTGGCAGCGCTCGGCCTCGTCCATGACGTGGGAGGAGATGAGGAGGGTGGTGCCCCGGTCGGCGGCGAGGCGGTGGAAGAGGGCCCACAGGTCGCGGCGCAGTACGGGGTCGAGGCCGACGGTGGGTTCGTCGAGGACGAGGAGCTCGGGTTCGCCGAGGAGGGCCACGGCGAGGGAGACACGGCCGAGCTGGCCGCCGGAGAGGTTGCCGGCGAGGGCGTCGGCGTGGGAGGTGAGGTCGACGTCGGCGATGGCGCGGGTGATGTCGGCGCGGGGGGCGCCGAGGACGGCGGCGAAGTAGTCGAGGTTCTGGCGGACGGTCAGGTCCTCGTAGACGGAGGGCGCCTGGGTGACGTAGCCGACGCGGGAGCGCAGGGTCCGGTGGCCGGCGGGCAGGCCGAGGACGTCCAGGGCTCCGGTGACGTGGGCCTGGGTGCCGACGATGGCGCGCATGAGGGTGGACTTGCCGCAGCCGCTTGGGCCGAGGAGTCCGGTGATCCTGCCGGGCGGCACGGCGAAGTCCAGGTTGTCCAGGACGGTGCGGCCTCCCCGCACGACGGTCAGGGCGTGCGCGCGGACCGCCTCCGGCACTTTATTCATCATACGCTGAATAATGCTCCGGCGTACGACCCCCGTCAAGGGGTGCGCCCGGTGACCGGTTGTTTACGGAGGGTTTACCCAAGGGATTGCAAAATGGTCTTGGGATCTGGTCATATGGAGATCACGACCAGAACCGACGGGGTGGGGTGAACCATGAACCGGACCAGGGGAGTTGCTCGCGCTCTGGCCCTGTTCGCGGCCGCGCTGCTGACCCTGTTCCTCGGCGTCGAGTGCGCTTCGGCCCACTCCGTCGCCTCCCCCGGCCGCGCCGAGCGGGCAGAGCGCGCCGAACGCGCGGAGCCGAAGCGCGAGGACTGCCCGGCGCGGCACGGCGGCATGGGCGGTCTGCGGCTCGTGCTGCCCGGTTCCCCCTTCGCGCCGTCGCCGTCCCAGCGTTCGGGAGCGGCCGCGTACGACGGCCCGGCCGACGCCGATCCGGGCGACGGCCCCGACACCCCGGCCGACGCGCCGCGCTCGGGCCGGCAGTCGTCCCCGCTGAGCAGATCCGGCAGATCCGACGAGCTGCCCGTCGCCCACCAGGTGTTCCGCTGCTGACAGGCGCGGCAGGCGCGTGACAGGCGCGACCGGCGCCCGCCCGCGCCCACCTCGGTAACCCCCCACACGCAATGCGACACCTCACCGCCCCTTCCGCTCGCCCTCACGGGCGCCTGGGACGTAACGGAGGCATTCCCCCATGCAGACCTTCATCGACCATGCCCGCAACTTCCGCGACCGGATCGCGGGCCACCACCAGTCGCGCGAGGAGTTCGCGCGGCTCGCCACCGGCCAGTCCCCGTTGGCCCTGTTCATCACCTGCTCGGACTCCCGGGTGATCCCCGCCCTGTTCACGGGCGCCCGGCCCGGCGAGCTGTTCGAGCTGCGGACGGCGGGCAACGCCGTGCCGCCGTACCGGGAAGGGCAGGGGCCCAGTTCCGAGGCCGCCACGATCGAGTACGCGGTGCGGGTGCTCGGCGTACGCGACATCGTCGTGTGCGGGCACTCGCACTGCGGCGCCGTGGGAGCCATGGCGCGCGGCGACGACCTCGCGGGCGTGCCGTCGGTGCGCGACTGGCTGACCGAGCAGGTCGAGGACGAACTGCCGGACGACGACGGCCCGGAGGTCACGGCCGCGGTGCAGCGGCATGTGCGGGCGCAGCTGGAGAGGCTGCGCGGCTATCCGTGCGTGAGGGAACGGCTGGCGGAACGCAGGCTCCGGCTGCACGGGTGGTTCTACGAGATACACACCGGGCTCGTGCTCGCCCACCGGCCGTCCGCCGACGCCTTCCTTCCCCTGTGAGCCGCCCCATGTCCCGCCCCATGTCCCGATTCGCCTCTCTGAGGTCTCTCCGGGCCGATTTCACGGCCTCGCTCGTCGTCTTCCTCGTCGCCCTGCCCCTGTGCGTGGGCGTGGCCGTGGCCTCCGGGGTGCCGGCCGAGCTGGGCCTGGTCACCGGCATCGTCGGCGGCCTGGTCACCGGGCTGCTGCCGGGCAGCAGCCTGCAGGTGTCCGGCCCGGCGGCCGGGCTGACGGTGCTGGTGTACGAAGCCGTGCAGACGTACGGCCTGCGGGCGCTGGGCGCGCTGGTGCTGGCCGCCGGGCTGCTGCAACTGGCCATGGGCGCGCTGCGGCTCGGCCGCTGGTTCCGGGCGATATCGGTGGCCGTGGTGCACGGCATGCTGGCCGGCATCGGCCTGGTCCTGATGGCCGGGCAGGTCTACGCGCTGGCCGATGCGAAGGCGCCCAGCAGCGGCCTCGCGAAGCTCGCCGGGCTGCCCGGCCTGGTGGGTGACACGGTCTCCTCGGGCCGGGCGCTGACCGCGCTGGCGGTCGGCGCGGGCACGATCGCGCTGCTGGTGCTCTGGCCCAGGCTGCCGGCGGCCGTGCGGGTCGTGCCCGGGTCGCTGGCGGCGGTCGCGCTGGCCACGGCGGCCACGGCGGTGTTCGGCCTGCCGGTGGCGCGGGTCGAGGTGAAGGGGCTGCTGGACGCCGTACAGCCGCCCGGCGGTTCGGAGTTCGCGCAGCTGGCGCACGTCGGGACCATCGGCACGGTGCTGGCGTTCACGCTGATCGCGTCCGCCGAGAGCCTGTTCAGCGCGGCGGCGGTGGACCGGCTGCACGACGGGCCGCGTACGGACTACGACAAGGAGCTGATGGCGCAGGGCGCGGGCAACGCGGTGTGCGGGGCGCTCGGCGCGCTGCCGATGACGGCGGTGATCGTGCGCAGCGCGGCGAATCTGCAGGCGGGCGCGCGGACCAAGGCCTCGCGGGTGCTGCACGGGCTGTGGCTGCTGGTCTTCGTGGTCCTGCTGCCGGGCGCGCTGGGCATGATCCCGGTGGCAACGCTCGCGGGGGTGCTGGTGCTGGCGGGCTGGAAGCTCATCCCGGTGAAGGATCTGGGGCCGCTGTGGCGTGCGCACCGGGGCGAGGCGGTGGTCCTGGCGGTGACGGCGGGCGCGATCGTGATCACCAACATGTTCGAGGGGGTGCTGCTCGGGCTGCTGATGGCGATCGTGAAGACCGCCTGGGAGACCTCGCACGTCCACCTGGAGATCGACGAGCCCGATGGTGATGGCCTGCTCTGCGTACGGGTCCTGGGCAACGCCACCTTCCTGCGGCTGCCCAAGCTGCTCGACCAGTTGGAGGCACTGCCCCGTGACCGGGTGATACGGCTCGACCTGCGGCGGCTGCGGCACCTGGACCACGCGTGCGAGCTGGCTCTGCTGGGCTGGGCCGAGCGGCACAACGGGGAGGGGGTGGAGCCGGTGAGAGTGCAGCATCGAGTGGTCGCCGCGGCACCGGCCGCGTCGGGGCCGTCTCAGGGTCATCCCCTATAGCGTTCGGTCCGCCCGCGCAGGACCGTTGCAGGTATGAGGCATTCCACTGATGTGTCCCGGGCCGAGAAGCGGCAGCTCGCTGTCGCCTCGGCATCCCTTGGGCCCTGGGGCGCCGCCGCCGCCGTGGGCGCGATCGGCGGCGGCGTGCAGCTCGCCCTCAAGACCATCGGCGGCGACTTCGGGCTCGGTATCCTCACCGGCTCCCTGTCCGTCGCCCTGATGCTGTTCTTCCTGGTCGGCGGTACGGGGGCGGTCCTCGGCCGCAAGACCGGCACCGATCACCGCATACGGCGCTGGGCACGGGCCCACCCCTGGAAGGTCGCCGCCGTCCCGGCCGCGGCGCTGCTCGTCACGGACTTCGTGATGCGGCAGATCCTCAGCTCCGAGGGCTTCTTCGGAAGCCTGTGGGACGGGCTGTGGCGGGCGGCCCTCGTCGCGGGCGTGATCGGTGTTGTGGGGTCGGTCGCGGCTTCCCGGCGCGCCTAGTCTCTGACCGCGACGGTCACATCGACCCGGTAGGGCTCGTCCACGATTCCGTCGGGGAAGAACTTGAGCAGTTCCGCGCGCTCGCCGGCCAGGAGCGCGTCGCGTTCCTCCTGGCCGAGCACGGAGAAGTAGGAGTGCGTCGCGAGGTTGGCCAGGTGCCCGTCCAGGGATACGCGCCTGGTCCAGCGCAGTTCGTGCTCTACGACGCGCAAGGGCGGACCCGGGCAGTCCATGATGCTCTCGGTGGTGCTGCGACGAGAGATGCCGTGGGAGTGGAAGCCCGCGAGCCGGGTGCGCAGGCGCTCCTGCTGCTCCGCCGCCCACCGGACGCCGAGGTCGGGCTTGTTCCACCACAGCGCGAGCGCCCCGCCCTCGCGCAGCACGCGTACGGCCTCCGGCAACGACCGCTCAGGGTCCGTCCAGTGCCAGGCCTGGGCGTAGGTGACGAAATCAGCGGTGTCCGAGGCGAACGGGAGCGCGTTGCCGTCGGCGCGTACGAGGGGCAGGTCCGGCTGGTCGGCGCGTAGTTGGGCAGCCATGCCGGCGCCGGGCTCCACGGCCGTCACGCGCGCGCCGCGTTCGCGCAGCAGACGGGTGGCGATGCCCGTGCCGGCGCCGACGTCCAGGACGTCGGCGCCGGCGAAGGGCCGTCCGGCGAGCTCCTCGACGGCGTCGAAGAGCTCGGCCGGGTAGTCGGGACGGGCAGTGGCGTAGAGGGCGGCTATGGAGTTGAAGGAGGTGGCGTAGACGCTCAGCGGCGGGCTGTCAGTCATGGCGTCATCCTGCCCCGCGCCTCGGTGCGGCCATGCGCGGCGGCTACGCGCAGCGCGGGGCGATGTAGCCGTCGCTGCCGGTGTTGACGTAGGCGTCCGAGACGAACTGGTCGGGGCCGATGTTGTCCCAGATGTTCGTGGTGCCGTAGTAGCCGCTGACCTTGGTGCCGGGGCTCTGGCAGTAGATGGGTACGCGGACGTTGTAGGGCAGGACCTTGACGATCTGGTAGCTGGTGCCGGGGCCGCTGCGGACGTTGAGCCGCACGCCCGGAGCCACCGGGTAGGTCGTCACATCCGCACTCGCGGCAGTCAGTTCTGCACTTTCCTCGGCCATAAGGCCCTCCCCCGTGAGTTTCACGCTCTGTCATGGGCAGGCTAGCAAGTCGGCCATCGTATTTTCCGGTCATCGACTAGGCTCCGTGCGTCGCGGCAGTGTCGAACTCACGGGGGTGGTGGGATGCCGCCGCTCTACAGGGGCCGAAGTGGCCCGGAAGCGGAACATCCGCAATACGCGGGGCAGTACCCGCTGGAGACCGTGCTCGGTTCCGGCGGGATGGGCGTTGTGTACCTGTCGCGCTCGTCCTCCGGGAAGCGCCTCGCGGTGAAGGTCGTGCACACGGAGTACGCGGCGGACCCGGAGTTCAGGGCACGTTTCCGGCAGGAGGTGGCGGCTGCCCGGCGGGTGAGCGGCGCCTTCACGGCGTCCGTGGTGGACGCCGATCCGGAGGCGGAACGGCCGTGGATGGCGACGCTGTTCGTGCCCGGGGCGACGCTGTCGGAATACGTCAAGCGGAACGGCCCGCTTCCTCCGGCGCAGTTGCGTCATGTCATGACGGGACTGGCGGAGGCGTTGCGCGATATTCACCGGGCGGGCGTCGTCCACCGTGACCTGAAACCGAGCAACGTGCTGCTCGCCGCCGACGGCCCCAAGGTGATCGACTTCGGCATCTCACGGCCGTCGGACAGCTCGTTGCGCACGGAGACCGGAAAGATCATCGGTACGCCGCCGTTCATGGCGCCCGAGCAGTTCCGGCGGCCCCGGGAGGTGGGGCCGGCGGCGGATGTGTTCGCGATGGCGTCCGTACTGGTGCACGCCGCCAGCGGGCGGGGGCCGTTCGACTCGGACAGCCCGTACATCGTGGCGTATCAGGTGGTGCACGACGAGCCGGTCCTGAAGGGCATCCCGGACGATCTGCAGCCGCTGATCGAGCGCTGTCTGGCGAAGGAGCCGGAGGAACGGCCCACCCCGGACGAGCTGTTGGCGGAGCTGCGGTCGGTCTCGGCTTCGTACGACACCCAGCTGTTCACGGCCTTCGACACGGAGAGCTTCATCCCGGCGCAGCGCAAGCCCCACCCGGGCGAACGCCCGACCCACTCGGGCTCCGGCCCCGCACCTGCGCCGGAGCCCGTGCCGGAGCCGGAACGGCGGAGCCCGCGCCGGGCCCGGCGCATGGCGGCGGCGGGAGCGGCCCTGGTCGTGCTGGGCGCCGCCGGGGTGCTGGTGTCCCAGCGGTTCACCGGCGGCGAGGAGGGCGGCTCCGGGGGCGCGCCCCACGGCGGCGGCAGCAGCCCGGCGACCGGGACGACCTTCCGGCCCTGGGCCGGCTCGCCCGTCGCCGGCGGCGGGACCGGGACGCCGCTGTGCTCGTACGCGGCGCGGGAGCTGTTCTGCGTCCAGCCCGGGCTGAAGGCGGCGAAGCTGGATCCGATCACCGGCAAGGTCGTGTGGTCGCGGCCCGAATCGGCGGGCGTGGCCAACGGCGCCAAGCAGCTCGCCCCGGTGCTCACCGACGGCGTCCTGCGCGTCGTCACGGGCGACGGCTCGCGGCTGGAGGGGCTCGACCCGGACACCGGAAAGACCCGCTGGGACTTCGACATGTCCACGTATCACGGCGCCTACTACAGCGCGGGCAGCACCGTCCTGCTCATCGCGCCCGGCGGTGACGTGACCGCCGTCGACAGCGCGACCGGCCAGGAGCGCTGGCACAGGTCCCTGCCCGGACACACCAGACCGGTCTTCGCGGCGTACGGCGACTCCGGCCCCCTCTACGCGGTCGAGGTGGCCGACGACGGGACGAGCACCCTGGTCACCGCGGTCGATCCGGCCGACGGCACGCAGCAGTGGCAGCGGCGCCTCGACGGCAATCTCACCCCCGTCGGCTCCTCCGGCGGCGCCCTGTACTTCACCGCGGCCGACGCCGACTCCCGGACCGACGCGGTGGTGCGCTACGACCTGGCCGACCGCACGACAGTCCGCGTACCGCTCGCCCTGCCGCTGAGCGGCGCCCAGGCCGCGGTGCACGGCGACACCGTCTACGTGTTCGGCTACGGCGGCGCGCTGGTCGCCGTCGACACCGGCCTGCGCAAGCAGCTCTGGCGGACCGAGACCTCCGTCACCGAGGCCTCGCTGCCCGTCCTCGCCGGGGGCCGGCTGTACCTCACCGCGGCCGACGGCCGCCTGCTGGCGTTCGACGCGAAGGCCGGCGGCCCGCTCGGCCAGACCCGGGCCCGGCTCGGCAGGGACTCCAGCGGCTACGTGCAGTCCGTCCCGGCGCCGGTCGCCGCCGGGGGCCGGGTGTACGCGGGCGCGCCGGACGGCACGGTCTTCGCGGTGGACGCGAAGGACCCCTCCCGCTGGTAGTGCTGCGGGAGGGGTCCGTACGCCGGTCCGTACGCGTAGGACAGGACGCTCAGCGGTCCAGCAGGCCGACGTCGCGCACCGCGCCCTTGTCGGCGCTGGTGGCCATGGCCGCGTACGCCTTCAGGGCGGCCGAGACCTTCCGCTCGCGCGCCTTGGGGGCGTAGCGGCCGCCGAGGGCCTCGCGGCGGGTGGCGAGCTCTTCGTCGGAGACCAGGAGCTCGATGGTGCGGCCGGGGATGTCGATGCGGATCCGGTCGCCGTCCTCGACGAGGGCGATGGTGCCGCCGGAGGCCGCCTCGGGGGAGGCGTGGCCGATGGACAGGCCCGAGGTGCCGCCGGAGAAGCGGCCGTCGGTGACCAGCGCGCAGGTCTTGCCGAGGCCCCGGCCCTTGAGGAAGGAGGTCGGGTAGAGCATCTCCTGCATGCCGGGGCCGCCGCGCGGGCCCTCGTAGCGGATCACGACGACGTCGCCGTGGGTGATCTCCTTGCGGAGGATCTTCTCCACGGCCTCGTCCTGCGACTCGCAGACCACGGCCGGGCCCTCGAAGGTCCAGATGGACTCGTCGACACCGGCGGTCTTCACGACACAGCCGTCGACCGCCAGGTTGCCCTTGAGGACCGCGAGCCCGCCGTCCTTGGAGTACGCGTGCTCGGCGTCGCGGATGCAGCCGCCGGCCGCGTCCGTGTCGAGGGTGTCCCAGCGCTCGGACTGCGAGAACGCCGTCGCGGAGCGGACGCAGCCGGGGGCGGCGTGCCACAGTTCGATCGCCTCGGGGGACGGGGAGCCGCCGCGGACGTCCCAGGTCTTGAGCCAGTCCGCGAGGGAGGCGCTGTGCACGGAGTGCACGTCCTCGTTGAGCAGCCCGGCGCGGTGCAGCTCGCCCAGCAGGGCGGGGATGCCGCCGGCGCGGTGCACGTCCTCCATGTAGTACGTCCGGCCGTTCGCGACGTTCGGCGCGACCTTGGCCAGGCACGGGACGCGGCGGGAGACGGCGTCGATCTCGGGGAGCCCGAAGGGGACGCCCGCCTCCTGGGCGGCGGCGAGGAGGTGGAGGATCGTGTTCGTCGAGCCGCCCATGGCGATGTCGAGGGCCATGGCGTTCTCGAAGGCGGCGAAGGTGGCGACGTTGCGCGGCAGGACGTTCTCGTCGCCCTGCTCGTAGTAGCGCTTGGTGATGTCGACCACCGTGCGGCCCGCGGTCTCGTACAGCGCCTTGCGGGCGGTGTGGGTGGCCAGCACCGAGCCGTTGCCGGGCAGGGCCAGGCCGATGGCCTCGGCGAGGCAGTTCATCGAGTTGGCGGTGAACATGCCGGAACACGAGCCGCAGGTCGGGCAGGCGTTCTCCTCGATACGGAGGATGTCCGCGTCGGAGATGTTGTCGTTGACGGCGTCGGAGATCGCGTCGACCAGGTCGAGGGTGCGGACCGTGCCGTCCACGAGGGTGGCCTTGCCGGCCTCCATCGGGCCGCCGGAGACGAAGACGGTGGGGATGTTCAGGCGCAGCGCGGCCAGCAGCATGCCCGGGGTGATCTTGTCGCAGTTGCTGATGCAGATCAGCGCGTCCGCGCAGTGCGCCTCGACCATGTACTCGACGGAGTCCGCGATCAGGTCCCGGGAGGGCAGGCTGTAGAGCATGCCGCCGTGGCCCATCGCGATGCCGTCGTCGACCGCGATGGTGTTGAACTCGCGCGGCACGGCGCCCGCGGCCTTGATCGCCTCGCTGACGATCCGGCCGACCGGCTGGAGGTGGGTGTGGCCCGGTACGAACTCGGTGAAGCTGTTGGCGACAGCGATGATCGGCTTCCCGATGTCGGCGCTGTCCACGCCGCTCGCGCGCATGAGCGCGCGGGCTCCTGCCATGTTGCGGCCGTGGGTGACCGTACGTGACCTCAGCTCGGGCACGGTTGCTCCACTCCCTACCATTGCGTCATTGGACCTTCGAGCGTACGCCTGCGGGTGGTGCCTTCGGCACGGCGTCCGTATGCCGGACGGGTTGTCCAGGTTACGGACGGCCTTGCTAGGTCAGATAGCCCTGGAGCGCCGGGGTGACCATGGCCACGATCTCGTCGATGTCGGCGGAGGCGAGCGGCTCGGCCTTGATGACGTAGCGGAGCATCGCGATGCCGATGAGCTGCGCGGCGGCGAGCTGCGCGCGCAGCTCCGGCCGGTCGACGTCGAGCCCGCCCGCGACCGGGAGGAGGAGGCGCTGGGTGACCATGTCACGGAAGACGGCCGCCGCGGCCTCGTTGCTGACGGCCGAGCGCAGGATGGCCAGCAGGGGCTCGCGGGTGCCGGGCGACTCCCAGATGCCGAACATGAAGCGGGCGAGCCGCTCGGCGAGCTGGGACGGATCCCCGGTGAGGGCGCCGGGGGCGCCCAGGACGGGGGCGATGGAGAGCTCGATCGCGGCGGCGAAGACCTGCTCCTTGGTGCCGAAGTAGTGGTGGACCAGGGCCGAGTCCACCCCGGCGGCGCGCGCGATCGAGCGGATCGAGGTCTTGTCGTAGCCCCGCTCGGAGAACTCGGTGCGGGCCTCGGCCAGGATCCGGTCCCTGGTCCCGGCGTCGCCCGCGCGCGCACCGGCGGGACGGCCGCGCCTGCGCGTGCGGCTTTCCGGATCGGGCGTGGCCTGCGGCATCAGCCGACCTGCGCGGCGGCGGCCAGGTGCAGCCGGGTGAAGGCCAAGGCCTCCGCGAGGTCCGCCTCCCGTTCGGCGGCCGACATCGCGCGGCGGGTGTTGACCTCGATCACCACATGGCCGTCGAAGCCGCGCCCCGCCAGCCGCTCCAGCAGCTCCGCGCAGGGCTGGGTGCCGCGCCCCGGCACCATGTGCTCGTCCTTGCCGGAGCCGCTGCCGTCGGCCAGGTGCACATGCGCAAGGCGGTCGCCCATCCGGTCGACCATGTCCAGGGCCGTGCTGCGCGCGGTGGCGGTGTGGGAGAGGTCCACCGTGAAGTGCCGGTAGTCGTCCTTGGTGGGGTCCCAGTCAGGGGCGTACGCGAGCATCTCGCGGTCGCGGTAGCGCCAGGGGTACATGTTCTCCACGGCGAAGCGGACGTCCGTCTCGTCCGCCATCCGCCAGATGCCGCTGACGAAGTCGCGGGCGTAGTTGCGCTGCCACCGGAACGGCGGGTGGACGACGACGGTCGAGGCGCCCAGCTTCTCGGCGGCCGCCTGCGCACGCTGGAGTTTGATCCACGGGTCGGTGGACCACACCCGCTGGGTGATCAGCAGGCAGGGCGCGTGCACGGCCAGGATCGGGATCTCGTGGTAGTCCGACAGCCTGCGCAGCGCCTCGATGTCCTGGCTGACGGGATCCGTCCACACCATGACCTCGACCCCGTCGTAGCCGAGGCGGGCGGCGATCTCGAAGGCGGTGGCCGTGGACTCCGGGTAGACGGAGGCCGTGGACAGCGCGACCTTGGCGTCCGGCACGCGCACGGCGTGCCCGGACGCGAGTGCGTCGGCGTACGCCTTCGGGTCTGCTGGTTGAGCCACGGGGAACAGCGTACGGCGGCCGGTCGGCCGGACGTCACATCGATCCCGGCCGACGTGACGCGATCAACACCGGGCGGAATCGGTCAGGCAACTGTCAGGCCCGTTGTCAGCCCCGTTCGTTGACCATGAGATCCAGCTTGCGCAGGATCACGCCCTCGCGCAGCGCCCACGGGCAGACCTCCAGCTCGGCGACCCCGAACAGGTCCATCGCCGCGTCCGCAACCAGCGCTCCGGCCAGCAGCTGCCGGGCCCGCCCCTCGGACACCCCGGGCAGTGCCATGCGCTCCGCCTCCGTCATGGACGCCAGCTTGGGCACCCACTCCCCCAGCTGGCGGCGGCTGAGCGTGCGCTGCACGTACAGCCCGTCCCCGGAGCGCGCCGCGCCCGCGATCCTGGCGAGCTGCTTGAACGTCTTCGAGGTGCCCACTATGTGGTCCGGGCGTCCGAGCCTGCTGAACTCCGCCACCGTACGGGCGATTTCGGCCCGCACATGCTTGCGCAGCGCGCGTACGTCCTCCGCCGACGGCGGGTCGCCCGGCAGCCACCCGCTGGTGAGGCGGCCCGCGCCCAGCGGCAGCGACACCGCCGCGTCCGGGTCCTCGTCCATCCCGTAGCCGACCTCAAGCGAACCGCCGCCGATGTCCAGCAGCAGCAGCCGCCCCGCCGACCAGCCGAACCACCGGCGCGCCGCCAGGAAGGTCAGCCGCGCCTCCTCCTCGCCGGAGAGCACCGTCAGCTGTACGCCGGTCTCGCGCGCGACCCGGGCCAGCACCTGCTCGCCGTTGGCCGCCTCGCGCACGGCGGACGTGGCGAAGGACAGCACGTCCTCCGCGCCCTTGTCCTCCGCGACCTCCAGAGCCTCCGCAACCGTGGCGATCAGCCGGTCCACTCCGTCGTCCCGGATCGCGCCCTCGGCGTCGAGCAGCTCCGCCAGCCGCAGCTCCGCCTTGTGGGAGTAGGCGGGCAGGGGGCGTGCGCCCGGGTGCGCGTCCATGACGAGCAGATGAACCGTATTCGAACCCACGTCGAGGACACCGAGTCTCATGCCCGGAAAGGTACTGCGCGGTGCGCCCGCCCGGGACAACCGGGGTACGCCCACGTGGTGCGGCCACTCAATTAGCTTCACGTGCTTACCCTGGCATTGTGGCGAAGACGGCAAACACCAAGAAGTCGAAGAAGCAACAGCACGACCCCCCGTCCGACGAGACCGGTCTGGATTTCCCCCGTGCATGGGTTGAATTCCCCGATCCCGGCGATGACGAACAGGTCTTCCGCTGCGATCTGACCTGGCTCACCTCCCGATGGACGTGCATCTTCGGCCAGGGCTGCCAGGGCATCGAGGCCGGGCGCGCCAGCGACGGCTGCTGCACGCTGGGCGCGCATTTCTCCGATGACGACGACGAGAAGCGCGTCGCCGTCCACGCGGAGCGGCTCACCCCCGAGACCTGGCAGTTCCATGGCCTCGAATGGGCCGAGGTCAACGAGGAGGGCGAGCGCCAGACCCGCCGCCACGAGGGCGCCTGCGTCTTCCTCAACCGTCCCGGCTTCGCCGGCGGCGCCGGCTGCGCGCTCCACACGCTCGCCCTGCGCGAAGGCCTGGAGCCGCTGGAGACCAAGCCCGACGTCTGCTGGCAGCTCCCGATCCGGCGTACGTACGACTGGATCGACCGGCCCGACGACACGCGGGTGCTCCAGGTCTCCATCAGCGAGTACGACCGCCGCGGCTGGGGGCCCGGCGGCCACGACCTGCACTGGTGGTGCACGAGCGCGACCTCCGCACACGGTGCCGGGGATCCCGTCTACGTCTCGTACCGCGCCGAGCTGACGGAGCTGATGGGGGCGCCGGGATACGGCGCCCTGGTCGAGCTTTGCGAGCAGCGGCTTGCCGCGCTTCTGCCGCTGGCCCCGCATCCGGCCGATCCGTCGCCGCTGGCCTAGCCAAAGTCAGCCCCTCCGGCGTTTGAGGAGCGGGGTCCAGGGGCGGAGCCCCTGGTTTCGGGAAGGGGCGGGGTGGGGGAAACGTCCCTTCCCGTCAGCCCCCCGACGGGGCGCCCGTGTCGGACGGGTCGGGAGCCGGAGAACCCGGCGTCGAAGGGTCCGTCGCGGAAGGTGTCGGTTCCGCCGAAGGCGGGCCCGCGGGGCGGCCCGTGCCCTGGAGGGTGACGAGGGAGCCTGAAGGGGCGAAGGTGATGCGGGCGGTCCAGGGGCCGGGCGGTTCGGAGGCGTGGTCGACGGCGACGGTGATGGTCGTGCTGTCGCCGGGCCGCAGCACCCCGCTGTCGCGGCTGAGCCGCAGCCAGGAGGCGCCGGTGGACGCCGACCACCGCACGTCGGAGCCGCCGCTCGCCGTCAGGGTGATGACCGTGACGTCGCCGCGCGGCTCGGCCGCGACCGTGAGGCGGCCGGGCCCGGGGACGGAGCGGTCGGTGCCGGAGGAGGCGTTGCGCGAGGGCGCGGCGCTCAGGGACGCGGCGGGTGACGCCGACTGGCCCCCGGAGGCGACGGAGACCCTGACCCTGGGCATCGGCCCGGGCCGGGCCGAATCCGCGACGCCGGCCTTTTCGTAGAGGTGCCCGTCGAGGCCGTCGAGGCCGTCGCCTTCCGGCGCGGAGAAGGAGCCCTCGTCGGTCTTCTCGTCCGGGGCGAGCGAGGCGCCGTGGTAGGCGGCCCACAGCGCGAGCACCGGCGCGGCGGCGACCGCGGCGATGACCGTGGAGGTGACGGCACGATTCCTCAGCCGCGCGCGCCTGGCCGCTCGGTCCCGTACGGCCAGGGGGAAGCCGCGCCGGTCGAAGCGCGGGGTGCTCTCGCGGGTACGGCCGGCGCCGGCCCGCATGGAGTCCAGGAGGGCGGCGTACGCGGCCGGGCGTGGGGCCTCGATGACGGCGAGGACGGCCGTGGCGGCGGTCGTGGCGGCCAGGCCGGGCCAGGGGGCAGTGGCGACGGCGCGCTCCGCGGTGAAGCGGCAGTCGGGGCACTCGTCGACGTGGCGGACGAGCTCGCGCCGCAGCGCCGGGCCCAGCAGCACCTGGGTGTCCCCGGCCAGCCGGGCGACCGCCGGGCAGCGGCCGAGCTCGACGACGGCGAGGGCGGCGCGGGTACGTTCCACCTCGCAGGCGGCCTGCGCGAGCAGCGCCCGGGCCGCGTCGGGCTCGATGCCGACGACATGCGCGACCTCGTTCGGGGCGAGCTGGTGGCGTACGGCCAGCTCCAGCGCCTCGCGCTGCTCCGGCGTCGTGCCGGCGGCCTCCGGCCAGGCCAAGGCGGACAGCTCACGCCGCCGCTGGGCGGCCACGTCGGCGGCGGCCTTCGCGGGCACGGGCCGCCCGTCCTGGGACAGCCTGCGCAGGCAGGCCCAGCGCGCCAGGGCGTAGAGCCAGGGCCGCCGCAGCTCGGGATCGTGCAGGCGGGCGCGCTGCCGTTCGGCCATGGCCAGTACGTCGCCGAGCGCGCCGGCGGCCGCGTCGTGCTCGCACAGGACGGAGAGGCAGTAGGTGAACAGTCCGTCGAGATACGGCTCGTAGTGCGCCGGAGGTTGCGCCGGGAGCGTGCCGTGCGTGCGCCGGCGCACGCCACCCTCTGTCGCGGCGGACCCGACCGGCGCGTCATTGCGCGTGCGCTGAACCGGAGCGCGGTGCCGCCGGTGCGCGCCGGTTGTCTGCGACGGGGTTTCAGACCTGCTGCTCATCACTCCGTGAAGGTAGGCCCATGGCACGTACGCGTTCAGGTGTCGCGGCGGCCTTTAACCCGTTCGGGTGGCCATCCCGCCCAAAAGAGCACAGGTACTTCATCCCAATGGGTTACGTGCCGTAACCCCATGCGGGAGTGGGCTGTCAGTGGCAGCCGATACCGTGCTCTCCATGGCTGCCCGCACCCGTACCACCGCCAAGGACCGTCCCTCCTACCGCTGCAACGAATGCGGGTGGACGACGATCAAATGGCTGGGCCGCTGCGGCGAGTGCCAGGCCTGGGGCACCGTGGAGGAGCAGGGCGGCGCCCCGGCGGTCCGCACCACCGCGCCCGGCCGGGTCACGACCGCGGCCAAGCCGATCGGCGAGGTCGACATCCGCCAGGCCACCGCGCGCCCCACCGGCGTGCCCGAGCTGGACCGCGTCCTGGGCGGCGGCCTGATCCCCGGCGCCGTGGTGCTGCTCGCGGGCGAGCCGGGGGTCGGCAAGTCCACGCTGCTGCTCGATGTGGCGGCCAAGGCGGCGAGCGACCGCCACCGCACCCTCTACGTCACGGCCGAGGAGTCCGCGTCGCAGGTGAGGCTGCGCGCCGACCGTATCGGCGCGCTGTCCGACCACCTCTACCTCGCCGCCGAGACCGACCTGTCCGCCGTCCTGGGCCACCTGGACGACGTCAAGCCGAGCCTGCTGATCCTGGACTCCGTGCAGACCGTCGCCTCCCCCGAGATCGACGGCGCGCCCGGCGGCATGGCCCAGGTCCGCGAGGTCGCGGGCGCCCTGATCCGGGCATCCAAGGAGCGCGGCATGTCCACGCTGCTCGTGGGCCATGTCACGAAGGACGGCGCGATCGCCGGCCCCCGCCTGCTGGAACACCTCGTGGACGTCGTCCTGTCCTTCGAGGGCGACCGGCACGCCCGGCTGCGCCTCATCCGCGGCATCAAGAACCGCTACGGCGCCACCGACGAGGTCGGCTGCTTCGAGCTGCACGACGAGGGCATCACCGGCCTCACCGACCCCTCCGGCCTGTTCCTGACCCGCCGCGACGAGCCGGTGCCCGGCACCTGCCTCACCGTCACCCTGGAGGGCAAGCGGCCGCTGGTCGCCGAGGTGCAGGCGCTGACCGTCGACACGCAGATCCCCTCCCCCCGCCGGACCACCTCCGGCCTGGAGAACTCGCGGGTGTCGATGATGCTCGCCGTCCTGGAGCAGCGCGGCCGGATCAAAGCCATCGGCAAGCAGGACATCTACACCGCCACCGTCGGCGGTGTGAAACTCACAGAACCCGCAGCCGACCTCGCCGTCGCCCTCGCGCTCGCCAGCGCCGCCATCGACACACCGCTGCCGAAAAACCTCGTCGCGGTGGGCGAGGTCGGCCTCGCGGGCGAGGTCAGGCGGGTCACGGGCGTCCAGCGCCGGCTCGCCGAGGCGCACCGGCTGGGCTTCACCCACGCCCTCGTACCGACGGATCCCGGCCGGATTCCGGCCGGGATGAAAGTGACCGAAGTGGCGGACATAGGGGACGCACTACGCGTCCTGCCCAAGAGGAGCCCACGCCCCTGACCCTTCCGACGGTAAACTTTGCCCTGGTCTCGCCCATCCGGGCATCCGTAGCGACCGGAGGAGTGCAGTGGCAGCCAACGACCGGGCGACATCTCCCGGCAAGTCCGGCGGGAGTTCCGGCCTCGATGTGCTGATGCGCGCCTCGCTCAGCGCCGTCGCCCCGGGCACGTTGCTGCGCGACGGTCTGGAACGGATCCTGCGCGGCAACACCGGTGGTCTCATCGTCCTGGGCATCGACAAGACGGTGGAGTCGCTGTGCTCCGGCGGCTTCGTCCTCGACGTCGAGTTCAGCGCCACGCGCCTGCGCGAGCTGTGCAAGCTCGACGGCGCGCTGATCCTCGACAAGGACATCACCAAGATCGTGCGGGCCGGCGTCCAGCTCGTGCCCGACGCCTCCATCCCCACCGAGGAGACCGGCACCCGCCACCGCACCGCCCAGCGCGTCTCCATCCAGACCGGCTTCCCGGTGGTCTCCGTCAGCCAGTCCATGCGGCTCATCGCCCTCTACGTCGACGGCCAGCGCCGCGTCCTGGAGGACTCCGCCGCGATCCTGTCGCGCGCCAACCAGGCCCTGGCCACCCTGGAGCGCTACAAGCTGCGCCTGGACGAGGTCGCCGGCACGCTGTCCGCCCTGGAGATCGAGGACCTGGTCACCGTCCGCGATGTCACCGCCGTGGCCCAGCGCCTGGAGATGGTCCGCCGCATCGCCACCGAGATCGCCGAGTACGTCGTCGAGCTCGGCACCGACGGCCGGCTGCTCTCCCTCCAGCTCGACGAGCTGATCGCCGGCGTCGAGCCCGAGCGCGAGCTCGTCGTGCGCGACTACGTCCCCGAGCCCACCGCCAAGCGCAGCCGCACCGTCCCCGAGGCCCTCGTCGAGCTCGACACCCTCTTCCAGGGCGATCTCCTCGAACTCCCCGCCGTCGCCCGCGCCCTCGGCTACGCCGGCTCCCCCGAGGCCCTGGACTCCGCGGTCTCCCCGCGCGGCTACCGGCTGCTCGCCAAGGTGCCCCGGCTCCCCAACACCGTCATCGAACGCCTCGTCGAGCACTTCGGCGGCCTCCAGAAGCTGCTCGCCGCCAGCGTCGGCGACCTCCAGACGGTGGACGGCGTCGGCGAGGCCCGTGCGCGCTCGGTGCGCGAGGGGCTCTCGCGACTCGCCGAGTCCTCGATCCTGGAGCGCTACGTGTGACCGGCTAGTCGTTCTTCAGGACGAAGGACGTCTGCTCGGCCCCGAACCCGCTGAGCTTCGCCTGGACGAGATACGTGCCCGTCGCCGCCTTCTGGCCCCTCGGGGTGGCGCAGTTCGGCGAGCTGTTCGCACGGTTCCAGGTCACCACGTACGTGGTCGTGCTGCCCGCCGGGACCTGCAGCAGATACGCGCTCTTGTCGACCGGGCAGTCGTCGCTCGCCCAGACGTGGTTGTCGTCCACGTCCGTGACCGTGAGGA
>Ga0307517_10004142_pt1 | contig 22374 bp, 14 predicted proteins | sample 23_EM_MG_FD_194515 | JGI IMG/M metagenome (GOLD analysis project Ga0307517, IMG submission 194515) | Populus trichocarpa ectomycorrhiza microbial communities from riparian zone in the Pacific Northwest, United States - 23_EM | ecosystem: Host-associated > Plants > Roots > Unclassified | place... | reverse complement strand
AAAAAATATAAATTTGAAGACAAAGTTTTTTTAAAAAAACAAAGAACCAAAACATAAATAAAAAAAATATAATATATTATAAAAAACTAACATTACTTAACAACATTATTTTTGAATGACAAATAAACTTAAACTTAAAATCAAAATCAAATCAACTCAGATCTAAACCAATTTCAATAAAAGGAAAAAAAACGTGGCTAAAAACTCGACTATCAACTTACCGATTTTTTTTTATTAAAAAAATATTATTTTAAACTTTTTAAAAGAAATTGAAAAGTCAATTTTCTCGTTTTATGACCCAGGCCTGTCCTTATCGATCTTGCAAACTATGCTTAACGGGTAAGTACAAAAACACGGGCCGGGCTTAGAGGACAATTTCAAGCCCATGCTCGAAAACCTCTAGTTACGAGCATGCCTCTCTTTCTACGAACTTTTTTGTTAAAAAAAATCAGGAGAATTCCATCTTCTTTGCTCTCGGGCTGCAGCTCCCTTTACACAGCTGCTTCCCTCTCTTTCCTTCAACTGCGCTAACAGCACCATAATCACTTAACAGTACTAACAAGTACAGTGCGGGTCGTGAGTTTTAGGCTTGCAGTGTAGTTAAATTCTTCAACATGGTAACGATTCCTTTTTTTCCCCTACAGCTCAATTTTCTACAGTTTTAATTTTTGCTGTTTCGGTGAAGTTTTCGAAATTTTTGTTGGGTTTCAGCTTAATAATTTTTTGAATTTTAATCGTCTATTTATTGCAATTTAAATGGGCAAGTAGAGAATAATTGCTAACCTAATTGTGATTTTAGTTGTTAATTTTAGTCACAGGTTTTCATTTTCGGATTTTTGAGGTTTTATTTGCACATTTGTTTTTTTTATTTTGAATTTAATCACCTATTTATCGCAATTTAAATGGTCAAATAGAGATTAATTGCTAACCTAATTTTTATTTTTGGTGTTAGTTTTAATTATAGGTTTTTTTTTTTTGCATATCTGGTGATTCTTAATAAATTACATGCTTCCATTTCATTTTTACTTTTTATTTGAATAATAATTTATTTATGTTGGTTTTTTTTTTTCAGGAAGAATTCAGGAGGGCTATATTGCAGTCTGGTCCAATTGAATCTTTTGCTCTCCAGACCGTTCAAGAATTTATTAAACCTCAGGTGATTAATTTTTTTTCTTTATTCAATTTTTTTTGCGCATGGAGTGCTTGCTGATTTGCTGCTGTATAATTGAATGATGATCACAGAAGCAAACTAAATTAGTGCAAGATGAGAATCAATTGTTGGAAAATATGCTCCGGACATTGCTTCAGGAGCTCGTGGTATGTTTTTTATTTTATTTTTTGTGGTGCATATTGAAGGAGCATTTTATGTATAGTTAATATGGATAATTGTGGATTTTCTTTTCTTGTTCATTTTGTGTGAGCTGAGAGATTTTACATTTGTTTTGTATGCAGTCATCTTCTGCTCAGTCGAGGGAGGAAATAATGTTGTATGGGAAGTCCATTGAGGATGGTGAAGACTCACAGGGTCAAATTCCTCGTCTGCTAGGTATATGCTTGTAATTGTTATTTAGTTCCTGTGCTCGTGCCCAGGATTCTGAATTAAGTTGTGTTAAATTGTGATGCAGTGTTCTACAAGATTAAATAAATAAAAAGTGATATAATTTGATTTCTTCGTTTGGTTTTAATTTTTTCATTAGTGACTAGTGAAAAATATTTTTGAGTTGGTTTGATTTAAGCATTCCCCTATAGATGCAGAATGTTGCATAAAATAGGACCTGCAAATTGGTTCTGTGAGAGCTGGTTTATTGTGTTGGCTTCATCTGGTTTTTATGATTGAGAGAATCCATGCAAAATAGAATTGCTTAGTTTTGCAAGAGGCTATTTACTTTTACCAGTTCTTTTCCACACAGGCTTGCGATAAATTGTGAATTGGGTCTACGGAAAAAATTGATTAATGTCCAGATGGATTACAAATTTTGTGTTTCATCTTGGTTTATTTTTTAACAGCTAAACCAAACAAGAGTAGACTATATTTTAACACTTATTGACACAATATACAAATGTGTGAAAGTATAGAAGTGGTGGTTCACGGACATTTTTTTGCCTTTTCTTTACAGAAATTTAATGATTTTAAAATGTAATTTGTGACCTAAAGTGCTCCCACGCACTAGGTTCTGGTGGATGGAGCTTGAAAGAGTTCCGCAAATCCTTGGAACTGTCATCTTTGTGATGTTCATTTCAACTTTGAGTTAAATTTGCTTGTGTCATGCGGTGCTCTAATTATTGCATGGATTGTTGAGGGGTTGGTGCAAGAGCTATAGATTCCAGAAGTATAAATACTGTTGAAAACCCCTCTTTAGCAAACTGTTCTTTCTCTGGGACAAGACTTGACAAGACTCCTAGAAGTTGTCTGAATTTTCTAACTGATATTTTTGTAGCGAGTGACCAATTAGCATGCTTGGCGATGTCTTATTCTTCTTATTTATGATTTTATATTATAACATCAATCTCAAGGACTTCTTCTGGTGGATTTGAATAGGGCTGGAACCAATGATGTAGCTGTTTCATTACTTTTTACTGGATTTTTTGGCAGCACCACGTTTATTTTTTGCATATATCTTATTATTTTATCATTGCTTTTCAAATTTTTAACTTCTTTTTGGGCTACCAGATGTTGTTCTGTATCTCTGTGAGAGAGATTTTGTTGAGGGTGGTATGATATTCCAGTTGTTGGAAGATTTGACAGAAATGTCTACAATGAGAAATTGCAAGGATATTTTTGGTTACATAGAGAGTAAGCAAGATATACTTGGAAAGGTACATGCTTTCAGGTTGTTCCAAGTTTTTTGTTTATATTTTTATCCATGTTCATGATTTTGATTAGACTCTCCAACACCAGTCCTGCATATTCAATTGCAACTAACCACTGTGTTTATTTTGATGATTGCTTTTCATACAGCAAGAACTTTTTGCTCGTGGAAAACTTGTGATGTTGAGAACATGTAATCAACTTCTCCGACGCCTTTCAAAGGTAGTTTAATGTATTGATATATGTGGTGCATACATAAGCATAATTTCTTGTATGCTAACCTGTGTCAACAAAAGAATTTGTATTTGCTTTGTCTTGACTATTTCACATTAGGGAGTAAAAGCTCTTTATTATGATGGAACTTTATGGGTCTTGAATGAAGACCTATGACTTGTCTCCTCTTTCTCTTGTTAGGAAGAATCTGTCCAACAGTGATTTCTGGGTAATGCTGAATGTGGATATAGCTCTTGATTTAGTTAATTAGTTCTTTATCTTTGGCATTCAATGATCTTTGTAGATTGTGATTTTATAATGAATAAAATATAAGAGTGCTCATCTGCGGCAATCAGAACAACAAAGTCAGATTTGCTTTTGTTTGAAGTACAATAATACAGTTATAACTCCTTTTAATTGCTTTCCCTTCTCCTCTTCTCTTTTCTTTTGTTTCCAAAATAAAGGAAAATTTGACAGGGGCTACTCCCTATTGTTTATTTTTTTCCTTAACCTTTGGTTCCAACATATGAGGGGCTACTACCTCCTGTTTCCTTAACCATTGGTTCTAATATTTTAACTTTACAGGCAAATGATGTCGTGTTTTGCGGACGAATTCTGATGTTTCTAGCACACTTTTTTCCACTATCTGAACGCTCAGGTATGTATTTATTTTCAGCTCTTGTATTTCGACAGCGAGTGCTGTCATTGGATTAATATGTCACTTTGTTTTGCTTAATGGCTGCAGCTGTAAACATTAAAGGAGTTTTCAACACATCAAATGAGACTAAATATGAGAAAGAGCCACCAGCTGGTTCGTCTTAGCTACAGAAAACTTCAGTAAACTTTGTATTGACTTGTCTAGTACCACTTGACTTTATTGCGGGATTGTATGTGCTGATCTTTGTCGCTTCTTTTCAGCCATTTCTCTTGACTTCAACTTCTATAAAACCATGTGGAGTTTACAGGTAAACCTTGCCTCTACAATCACTGTTAGTTTAGATAAGGATTCCATTCTCTTTACCCAAACATGTGCTTATCATACTCTGACAAAAACTCTCTCTTAACTAACCTGGGGTTAGTTACGTGAGAAACTACATATCCATGGTAATCGATTCAAAGAGGAAGCACAATCATGCATTTAGTTCCATCTTCTTATGGTGAAAGAAATAAAAGATGCAAGGAAAAAAGATAACTTCAAATTATTTTAATTTGACTTTATATTCCGTATATCTTAGTTTTTCTTATACACCTAATCTATTTAAGAATTTTCTTACCTAGGAATCTTAATACTATTAAAGACATGGTATATTGAGGAAACTAGGAAATTAATTAGGAGTTCTCTACTATGTGTGTTTTGCTTTTCTTATTTTGGCTTTCTTTTTCTTCTCTTGCTTAGCACTATTAGGATTTTGGTGCCCGTAAGAGGATCACTTATTCTATGTTATCTGTAGGACTTTGATAGTGGAATTGTTCAGTATTTTGGTTTAGTTTGAGAGTTGCTGCCTAGAGTATACTTTCTCTTAACTTTCTAAGGGATGTTTTCTTCTGTTTTGCAGCTACTTGCTGTATGTACTCTGACAAACTTTTTTGCTTGCTTTTTCAGGAGTACTTTTGTGACCCTTCCCTTACTCTTTCTCCAATCAAGTGGCAAAAATTCTCATTGAGTTTGATGGTGAACATTTATCTTTGTATTAAATAAGTTTTATATCTTTTTACTTGATATTAAATTAAAATTTTCTTTGTATTTTATTCTACCATGTTTTTGTTGCACTTCTATGTTATCATTATAATGACATTTTTTTTTTTTTTTTGAGATATATAGGTCATCTTGAATGCCTTTGAAGCTCAGCCTTTGAGTGAGGAAGAAGGAAGTGCTAACAATTTGGAGGAAGAGGCGGCATCATTTAACATAAAGTATCTCACAAGCAGTAAACTGATGGGTTTAGAGGTGACTGGTGTTTGAAACTGTTGTTGAACAATATAGGAAGAACATCTTGATCTAATGTTTAGCTTATAAATTTTTTTGTTTTTAAATTTTCCAGTTAAAAGATCCAAGTTTTCGACGCCATGTTCTTGTGCAGTGTCTCATACTGTTTGACTACCTTAAGGTAATGATTGCTGAATTTTCAAATTAAAGCCTTTTGTGTGCTTCTCATTTCTTTATTTATTTTGTTGTCTTCTTGTTCTACACCTCTTTTGGTCTGTCGTAATTGATTGACTCTATGGATTTTTTTGCAGGCTCCAGGAAAGAATGACAAATATTTAACATCTGAAAGCATGGTTAGTGCTGTTCCATTATTGATTTTGTAAGTTATATTACAATCTGCAAATTATTTGCACACATGCACATGGATTGGACACTTGGGGCTCACACATGCAAAATTGATTCATGCTTGTGCACACCTACTATTTCTTTTCATCATTGGAGTTCTGATATATGCTCATGTTTCTGAATATTTTGTTGCCAGAACATTCTGAAAGCAATGAATTTGATGCTGTATTTCATGAAATTCTCTTGAGATTTCTAGCATCAACATCTGAAAAAATTGAAATATTGAGACCTCACGAATGTGTTACTTTTCTCATGGCAAATGTTTGAACTGGTGGACAAGGATGAAATTGCGGAAAGTATCTAGTTATTCTTTACCTTTACTTTTGTGAAGTTTGAAGATTTTACACATGGCAAAATCTAGATGTGCGAAGGTATTGCAACATTTATGTACTAGTCTACTATATTGATAAAACAGGCAGTTAGGGAGACTTAAGGTGAAATGTGAATGTCTTTCTTTCAACCTTTTCTTAGAGAAGCAAAAGGATATTATCAGCGTTAAATTCCTGCTTGTGTGTTTCTTTACGTCCATTATGCACTTTGATAGATTGAAATCTGCATAAAAAACACACATCCCCTCCAAGTGCATTGCTTGGACATTCAGGACCAAACAAAAGAATGATTGGTGTGACCGTAACAATCTTATTGTGACAATCTCATTGGTCTGCAGCCTGACTGTAAGAGCATCCTGCTTTCTGTCCCACTTCACCTTTCGCCCTCTATTTCCCCTTTGGGAAAAAAGAAACTGCTTTGTCAAGAACACCATCCCTCCTGTACAATGTTATTTCATTCGTAATCTTGTCTGCTTGACTTGGATTATATATTCTTGTTGACGTGTGAATTATGCATATATGTGATGGATATACTGACATGATTTGCTATGACAGTATACTTTCTCTTTACTCTAGAAAGAAGAAATAAAATCTCGCGAGGAGCATGTAAAGAAGTTGCTTGAAATGACTCCACCTAAAGGAAAAGATTTTCTTCACAAGGTTGAGCATATACTAGAACGTGAAAAGAATTGGGTAAGAATATGCTCGCCCTCTCTCTCTATTGATAGTAGATATGCATGTCTATAGCCTGTGTCATGAGATGACCTTTTTATAGAATAATAAGTTCCCAGTTTTCATGCTTTTAGCTGTGGTGGAAACGTGATGGTTGCCCTCCATTTGAAAAGCAGCCAATAGAGAACAAGACAGTCCAAGATGGGGGTAAAAAACGGTATGCAAGTTGATTGCTTCAAGTTTTCCTTTCATGCTTACATTCATGACACGATACCCTTTTAGGAATATGTGCTTTGAGAATGATGTTGGAGATAGTAGGATAGCATCACTTGATTTGATTTTGCTGCCCTTCAGAATATTCAGTGGTTATATATAATGGGTTCTTTTTTACTGGATACAGATAATAGTTCATAAAACCATGTTTGCATCAATAGTGAAATAAGTTGCTGAAGCTTATAGCTTTGAAAACTTAACAGCTAATATGATTTCACAAGCTCTGGTATGTGGTTCAATATGAAAGTTAGTGGTCTACATTGAAGTTTTGTGTAGATGATGAAGTTGAAAACACCTCTATCCCACTTTCTTGTTTACACCCAGCTTTCTTTTGCAGACTACAGTGTCCTTTTTGAAAAAAAAATAAAAAAAATGGAAGATATGGTTTTTAAATGCCTAATAATCTCAACCAAAAGTTTGTCTTTTGACCAAGAAAATTAGTGGAAAACTATTCATGGTCAATTACATTGATCCTTGCAACTGGATCAATTACATCGATGGCCCTCCAACTCGTTATCTGCAAATCATATTTAGGCATCTTTTTGTTATCTTTTTATATATATATATATATATATATATATTTTGCATACATTTTTACCACTGATGGCTATTTGACTATTTCACATTTCTGTTTAAAGTTTTCATCTATTCTTCTGAAATATGTGTTCTCTTCTTAATCCTCCAGTAGGCCAAGGTGGAGGCTAGGAAATAAAGAGCTCTCACAATTGTGGAAGTGGGCAGATCAGAATCCGGTTGGTCTAATTCACCAATTGAGTTGATGATTACAATATGCATACAAGTCAAATTCTCCTTGTCTTTTCATTTTTCATTCAACAGCAAATCTTATTGCTTTGTGTTCTTGTTATTTTGCATTGCTGAATATTTTTATTCGTGGCATCTTTGAGGCATGGTAACTTAAATTATAAGGATATATGTAGTCAAAATGCCAAAAGAAGCTCATAATAGTGTGATAGCCCAAGCAATCTATGGTTTTTCTTTCCTGTTGTTCATTTGTGAAGTTGTTTCATGTCGTGTTAGTTTAATACTTCTAGCTCATCAAGCTAGTACGAATGATTTTATTTACATGTCCAGAATGCCTTGACTGATCCTCAACGTGTTCGAACTCCTGCCATCACAGATTACTGGAAACCATTGGCAGAAGATGTAAGCACCCACCCTAATATGCTCGTCCAAGTCAAATAAATTTCTTTATATTTGTGTTTTTTTTTTTTTGTACTTATCTTGATGTGTTAGCTATCTGAATAAGTTCCTTTATTTACTGAATTTATAGATGGATCCATCAGCTAGCATAGAAGCTGATTATCACCACAAGAATAACCGGGTAAGTTAAGTTTTAGTTCTTAAAATTGATGTTCGAACATCACATTTCATTTTTGGTTAAAACATGACTTTATATTCCATGGTTATGGTGCTATTGAATCATTTACTTTTCTACCATTTCAGTTAACTACAAGTAATAATATTAGATATTACTATCTGATATCATTTCTAATGTGGTAATTAATTCTGGAATATATTGTTGTTGGGGCTAAAAGATTATATTTGTTGAAGATAAGGTAATCGATGTGTAAGTTTAGAATTTTGGAAACACTTCAAAAACACACTATTCTATAAATGTTTGGGAACATGAAAAACACAAACATAAATTGCATAATGGATATAAATAAGGGTATCAGGATGTTAGAGGGATGTTCTTTGAGGAATACTGACCACCTAAACTAGAAGAAAATAATGGGTAGCTAGAGAGGTGTATCATGGATTAAAAAACAGGGGGAAAAAGAGGCATGTCTTGTATAAAAGCATTGCAATGTATTGCTTGAACCTAATCTGATTATGGTTAGTTAATTCAGATCTTGGAGGGACATTTTCCCATGGTACTAAGGACAATTTTGTAGATCTAATGGGTGATATTATGATCAATGTCTGGTTTGTTGCACCTGACTATCAGGATATGCTAACACGCATGTTCTTGTGACTAACATGTCTTTTAGTTCCTCATCAAAGTTAATAAGTGAATACATGGACTCAAGTATAAATGTCCCAATAATCTAATGAAGTGAACTGTTTTATTGGTATCAATCATCCAGCTTTAATAATGGTTAGGACATTCACTTGGTTTTGCGTGGATTCTGCATGATTGGATCATCTACATCTGCTCTTAGTTTTATGGTGAGTAGAGTTGCATGTGGCTCCCTAGATATTAAAGGCAAACCACATTAATGAATCATATGATCTCTATTTCTTGAGATAGGGACTGGGATGATAGGATAAAGTAATGAATGACCCCAAATTCTTATATTCGCACAAAGTTGTGATGGGTTGAATGCTGTGTCAAAGTATGAACTTAATGTGATCTGCTAGTCAATAAGCACACAGGTGACTCCTCATTTTAGCTCTGAAGGTGAGCTTTGTTGCTGAAAGTTGAATTGTTATGATAAGTCATGTGGATTGCTGGCTGCAAAAGTTATAATTACCTCTGTTTTCCCAGGTTTATTGCTGGAAAGGTCTCCGTGTCTCTGCTAGGCAGGATTTGGATGGTTTCTCTCGAGTATGATTACAGCCAATATATTCATCATTTTTTTTTTCATGATATCTGCTGGCTAACAGAATCTATGGGGATTTTGTTGCAGTTTACTGACCATGGTATTGAAGGAGTTGTTCCTTTAGAACTATTGCCACCAGATGTCCGGTCCAAACACCAAGCTAAACCCAATGACAGGTCTAAACGTGCCAAAAAGGATGAGCCAAAGGGTGCTTCACATCAAGTGGAAGATAATCAGGTATCTGTCTTAACATAAGCTCTCTAGTTCCATGTGGTAATTTGAATTTCTAATGATTTATTTGAACCTGATGCCCTTATTAGAAATAAAAGGGGATTTTTTGTTCCTGTTATTGTTTGAAGAGAATTATTTTTAATTATTTGTAGGGGTTCTGAATAGATTTTTTTAACTGCTTGAAGCTTTGAGTGTTTGTCCATGTAAAAATTTGCAGCTTCCTGATGAAATTACAGATTTCTAGTTAACGTCAATAGGCTGACTTTCTGGAAACTGGACCAGCTCAATATTTTTCATCTGATTAAAAATACGATTCGTTCATAAATTACCATGGACATCGAACATGTGGTGATTGACAGAAATGGGTTGACTGTTGTAGTTTTTAATATGCTTACTATTACAGTAGATGTTTCATCTTGCAAGGAAATCTAAATCAAGTTCTGCTACTTAGCCTATTCTTGGTGCAAACGAGATGAGGTTTTTGCAACAGCCAGGACAGTAGAAGGTCCAATTTATGCAGAAAGATACTGGCAGTCTCACTCATCAATTGTTTTTTGCATTTTGATCAAACCCTGAGATGTTCATGATGTAAAGGATGACCAATCGATGTCAACTCTTGAGATTTGGTGTATTAGGATGCTAGGTGCTTTATATATTGGTAATCTTTACAGATGCTTTAGGACACTGTTTTCTGGTCTCAAGTAAATGTGTTTTGCTAGATTGCAACACCTGCAAGCGAGATTGATGGTGAAGGAATCAGAACTGATCTTGAAGCCTCTGTTACACCAATGGACTCTGATGCCATGGCCACGACCAGCAATATTTCACAGAGCAGCACGCCTACACCAGATGAACATCAAAAGCAGAGCCCCGACACAGATGGTGGTCAAGAGGCAGGCCACATAGAAGCAGACGCTGAAGCAGAGGCAGGGATGATAGACGGAGAGACTGATGCGGAGGTAGATTTAGAAGCAGTTGGCTGATTTTGGAACCACTTTTCATACCCCTGATGCTGGGCGTCTAAGTTGCTTGTGCAAAAGAATGTATCACTAGACTTCGATTAAAATACAGTGGGCATTTTATTAATGTTAGATCATTACCCTCTATTGCCTATCAGTATGCTACAGCTCTCTTTTATTCCTCTTGAGCTTCCTTTTCTTTCTGGAAATGAGAAGGATGGGATTAGTTATATTATAAATTTTATATGAGACGTCCAAAAATGCCGAGTCCTCTCGTTTGTTGTTTTGTTCTTTTCATTTTATATTTTCCCAGTTAATTAATCAAATATTAATGTTTTTGAAGCCTGTGGAGGTAACTTCTATTTCGCCTTTCTTTTTTCACTTCACAAGCTTTCTAAATGGAGGACATTATTATTTATCAGAACAACATTGATTGGTTTTAGCGAGTTGATCTGAAATCTGAATGATACCAGTTTTTTTTGTTTTTTGTTCAAAACCACATTGTTTTAGTTTTTTCTTTAAATAAAATAAATTGATCCAAGTTAACCACACTCAATCGGGCCTAACCCTTGCTTCGCTAGTTGGGTTTCATAATTTTGATTGCAACTCACTCATAACATTCGTATTCTAGCACTGCAGATGAGAAGCTGCTAAAGATAAACAAATGTTGACCTAAAGAGTGAAAATAGCTTCTGTTCTAGCACGCTACTTTTGGACGTGATTACCTGGCAAAAGCTCGCCTAGCCAAGCCAAGCCACTTAAATGTCACAGATCACCTGGCAAATATGTTCTAAAGTTCTGGTAGCTTTCCACTAGTATTATAACAAAGCAAAAAAAAAAAAACGATAAAACTGAGTGGATGTTGAAGAAGGACAAAGGATCAAGAAATCCTCATTGAGCAGCAGTAATTCCGAAGCCACGACCTTCTCATGCTTTCTGCAATTAATATATCAAATGAAAAATGAGAAGCAAACACCAAGATAGAGAAGCCAGCTTGAAGCTAGCACTAAGGGTGCGGTGCATGGTATCCTTACCTGCTGTACTGGAAGGTAGAGTTTAAATTCTGGTGGAAGTTCCTCTTCTGAGTATAGGCGATCAGAGAAATATATCCTTCTCAGACGGCAGTTTGCATGAACCTGAACTCTTAAAGTCTCAACATAGTTGGTTCCATACGCCCTCCTAGTAAAATCAGCGAGATTCAATTGGATTTGATTCCAGCCTTCATCCAACTTCAGTGGCATGGTGCAGATGTATGGTTTCACCCTAGTGACAGTCTGCAAGATTCAAAGAATCATATCAAATTTAATGTCTATAATTCATTACAAAAAAAGGTACTGTGCATCAATAAGCTTGCATGTCCAATCCAAAAATCAAACCACTTGAGGTACAAGGACTATCGAACTACATCAATTTATCCTAAAGCAAGCATACCTTTTCAAAATAATTCAACTCAAACAACAATCTTACATGAAAACTTAAAATGTACAATTTGAAATTTTAATAGTCACTATCCAGTTTTCCATTAATCATCCAACCATCTTATGACAGCTGAATCGATTGTCAATTTCGACTTAACCCTAAGCTTGGCATCACTCTGATACCAACTTGTAAGACCAATAATTTCCTCTAGAAAACTAAAATCTGTAACAGAGAAAGACCCCCACCACACCCCATCTCTCTCTCGAAAAGTGAACCACTCATCCAGACACACAGCTACACAATTCCTTCACCAGTTCAATGATTTATTAGACTGAAACTGTAGCCACATGGTCAAGTGCAAGATCTAGCAGCCATATTTATAAACCCCACAATGCCAGCAGATCACATAACGAGCAGTAGGTTTTTGAATTCGGATCAAATTTCCTTATTATTCCTTTGACTTGATGAAAAATTCAATATGTAGTTTCTTTTATCACAACAATGAACTAAAGAGACCTGTAATACATAACCCACAACTTCTCTGGGAAAAGAAACAAGAAAATAAGAAAAGAGGTCAGGAAAATGACAAACATCACAAATAAGGGCAAACTTACACACTTGAAAGTTGGAAGCTCGGAAGCGCCGCCTGACATTCTTGTCATCCAGCACCTGAATCTCAAATGTGAAATATTTCTTCACATTCTTCACAATCATAACCAAAAATGGAAGTTTTATACCAAGAGTCGCTCCAGGGTCTGCAGGGCATGTGATATATGTGGACTGGATATTCGATCCAACAATTTCAAGCACATTGGATTGTATGTCTTCATCATGCAGTCGTTTTATATGGCCATTGGAAACTGTTAAAGACTCAAAAAAGAAGTTAGAGCCAGCACACTCGATTCTGGAGAACTAAACTGTAATGCTGTCATCACGTTAAATGAAGAAATCAATTTCAGAATAACAACTACACCATATAAATGAATACATAATGTTTGCATCTATCACATGGAATTTGAAGTTGTAACTAGAATTGCTTCATAGTGAGAGCAACCATGCTTGAAAAAACACCATCAGACATTTTCCCTTGTCTCTAGGATCAGCAATTCTAAGATGCTTGCTAACACATTGAACTGAGAATTCAAGAAAGTTTTCAATAATTATCTCCATTAGCCATGTTGAATACAGATTTTAACATCATCTCTTTCAACATTTGTTTCTCAATATCGTAAATGTTACTTAAAAATATCAACAGGATTTAAGAAGCCCAATCATTTAGCGACTGGTGGTTTCATAATCGCATCTCATTCTTCACAGTATTACGGTTTAAGTTCTACACAAAAGACCGAAATGGGAAAAAAACAAGAGATATATCATGCATATATAACCTCTCATACTTGTAGTCGGAGCACAACCTAAACCTGCCTCATATCCTTTTGACATCACCTGTATGCATTTTGGTGCCTCACAGAAAATAAAAGGTATATATGCCTCCTATACATATTGACATCAGTCATATGCATTTTCAACAAAAAAAAAAAAAATCCATCAGTGGATTGAGAAATAAGATTGCCAGTGATTTGTAACATATCCCCAGCATAAGAAGAAAAATCTCAGAAGAGTTGCTATAAAGAAATGTCTCCCGCTACCATAATATATACCCCAGCTTGCCCCTGGAATATAAAGCAACAGAGAATATATATTTGTTTCAGGCTTTGGTACGATAATTTATATATACAATAGACAACCATAGTCTTTCAGGGTCCATATCAGAAGCAAAGATCACTTATAATTTCAAACAATAGAATGAGCTATAAGTGATGACCTTCCAGAACAAAGAAAGCAAAATTGCTGAATGAGCTCTATCTTGTACTAGAACCAAAATCAAAAGTAGCTAATTAAGAGAAATTCACAACACTATCACCAATAAATCCTGCCACTCACCTTCTTTATCCCATATCTGCAAAGGTTTGCTCCTACAAAAATCCAATCAACACAGAGAATCAATACATAACATCAATATCCATATCCACAAATCCAACAGTCAATCAGACATATAACAACAAAATGCTTAAAACCAAAATCTACAACATACCCAAGACTGTATAGGATCGATAAAAATCCAGACTGAAACGTGTTTTTAAACATCTTCAACAGATCACTAAACAAACTCAACCTGCAATGGAATATCAAAACCAACTAAAACCCATTAATAATAACTCATAAAGTTAGTATCTTGCTAACAATAATGACACAAAGCAAGAACGAGAAGTGGGTTTATTTTGTTTTCAAAAAACAAGAAACCCCACCACTTTTTAAGTTTTAAAGACCATTAATACAATAAAAGTAACTCAAAACCCAGGAAAATTTAGCTGCCCTAGAGTTGGATGATCATGAAATAAAAGACATAAGAAGGTACCAGCCAGTTTGTTTCTCGAGAAAATTATTTTGCCGCGGGAAAAGAAATTCCAGGTCCTTTGCTTCTCTGGAAGACTCGACCTTTGAGGATTCTGGGGAAACTTTTTTTTTCCCCTCACTTTGTCTCGATTAATGTATTGTCGTTGTTGTGGTGTGCTAACTTTGGGTTCCGTGTAGAGATCCATCTATGGGCCCGATATGGGTTTAGGTGAAGCCTGAAGGCCTTAAGAAATGGACTGTTATTCGGCCCAATAGATTATGCAGGCCCTCGAAGACTTGTTCTTTTTAATTTATATTAAATTTTATAATCATAGTGCTTAATTATGGTTTCAAAATAAAAAAAAATGAGGATAATGGATACAAAGAGAATATATATCTCCTTCCACCTTTTATTTTAAGAGAATAGAGATTCGTCTCAAAAATATCATAAAAACAAGTCTATTTCCTCATTATTTTTTAATCTTTTATATTTCAAGATAATACAGATGTAAAGTACTTGTATGTGTTTTGGTGACAGGATTAAAAGTACTTTTGTCTTTCTCCCCTGAAAGTTTCAATATTATGTTTTTAAATTTACCGGAAAAAAATAAACTTAAATTCCAAGTGGGTTCAAGAAATAAGAGCTTGCTTGAGAGATTATCACGCAAGTCCAGCTCACAGTTTACGATGATTTGTCTGCCTCAAAATTGCATCCGCTTTCGCATTAAGGACAAAAAAGGCAACACAACCATCCATTAATTTTTATTTATTTTTTCTTGTTTGAAGTGGACTTTAAGCTCATGTCTGGTCAGAGTTTTAAAACCAACATGATAAATATAAAGAAAAAAAAACAAAACACAGATATAAAATAAAATCTCTTTATAATAGTTTTAAGATAAGTTTTGTATACTTTTATAACCAAAAAAAAAAAGGAAGACCTACCCTTGTTTTTATTGTCGCCATCATAGTTTTAAAATCCGGCCCGGCCCAGTGGATAGACCCGGGACCCGGCCGACCTGGGGCTAGAACGGGCCGGGTTGAAGAAAAAACCCGGTGTGACCCGGCGGGTTGATCCGGGAAGACCATGTCAAAAACCCGGTTGCAACCCGTTGATTTTTTTAACTAAAACGATGTCGTTTTGATTTTTTTTTAAAGAATGACCTAGGCGACCCTGTCAAAACCTGGGACCCGGATCTTGAACCAGGCCGGGTCTAAAAACTATGGTCGCCTTCTTTATATTTTTTTCTACTGTGTATCATTTATTGTGTCTTTGTATAGTAGTGTTAGGTATTTTTTTTGTTTGATAACACGTCAAAATAATTATTTGATTTTTTATATTATTATATTAAAACTATAAAAAACTATTGGTTTAATATTTTATTAATAAAATACATTTTAAAAACACGTTAAAAAAAAGGCTACCCGTGCTGCCAAACATTGCCTGATAAGGAAGAAAAAAATGTCCTCAGACATTCACTAAAAAAGGAAGCAAACAGCACTACCTCAGCAACGAAGAGGACGTGATGCTCATCTCTGTGTTTTTCTCTCCAGATTTGGGATATGGTTTTAATTTCTAGATAAAGACAAATCAATCACTGTCACTTTTTTAAAGCCTTTGAATTCTTCCACCATAGTCCATAGGGATTGGAGATGATTCTGTCGATATGATTTTTTTCTCTCCGCTGCATGGCTTATCGGAAAAAGCTGGATGTTGATCTTGATTTTACAACTCGCAGCTAATTAAATTAGGCGGGTATCTTGTACGCTAACGGTGATGATGGTTATTTGTTTTTTAAAATGATTTTATTGTTTAAAAATATATTAAAATAATATTTTTTGTATTTTTTAAAATTTATTTTTGATATTATTATATTAAAATAATGTCAAAAAAATGACAAAACTCCGATTGAAGCGCTCCAAAACCCCCGTATCAAAAAGTTAAAGAGTAAGTGCAGGAGCTTATGTTTTTTAGCGTGTTTTAAAAATATATTTCATTTAAAAAACATAAAATTTAAGTTTTTATTGTTTTTTTAATGGTTTTAATATGTCAATATTAAAAACTAAAAAATTATTTTGATATATTTTTAAAAGAATTACTTAAAAAAAATACTATGCAGCACCCTACCAAATTAATATAAAAAGAATTAAACTGCCACGTTTCCTCTTCTTTTATTTTTACAAGCACAGCAATATTTCTCGACGAATAAGATTTCCCCCCCTTGTCCTTGCGAGATAGATGGAGTTAGAATTTATACCGAGTAAGTATGGCAAACCAGAATTAATATAAAAGAAAAATATTATGTATATCCTCAAATTACTGGGAGGGTGGTATTAATTTTAAATTCTATATCAACCTTTATTTTTAAATTGTTTAGATATTTCAATTATGCTTCTGTTAGAATTATTTAACGAAAACTATTAAATTTTATATAAATAAAATCATTAACTATGAAATAAAAGTACAATTTGGCAATGTAAATGGAAAATAAATTTCCAACTCCCTTTTTAATCCCAATCCAGGAATGATAACCTCTCAATTTGGTAATGTCAATTATATATATTGTTTTTTTTTTTTAGTTTAACGTGGGTGTCCGGGCCAGCTTGCGCGCACCTCGACTAATCCCATGAGCCCTGAAGTTAACGATCATGTAAGCCTCCAGTGGCCATCATATGAGCAACCACAGAGCTCGAACCTGAAACCACAGAGGGAGCAAACCTCTTGGCCCCAAGCTCTTACCACTGGGCCACCACCTAGATGGTTATATATATTGTTTTTTGAAGTGTTGTGAAAATGCATTTCATTTAAAAATATATTACATTAATATTTTTTTTCATAACTTTCAATAATTTAAATATAATAATATTATTTTAATATATTTTTAAATAAAAAATACTCTTAAAACAAACAATATACCAAACACGCCGTAGACAAGCATGTCCAAAAATCTATCTCAATTTTTCCACCGTAAACGGCAGAAACTACGTGGTTCTCATCTACCTGTGCTGAAACGGGTAGCAAAGGCAGCTTTAACTATACGGTATAACCCCAAGGAAACCAAATGGCTACTTTTTTGGCTACTTCCCTTGCTTGCCCTTGATCTGGCAACTAACACTGTCCTAGATTCCCTGTCTGAAAGCCACGTGTTAGTCTAACAAACGTTGCTTGCCGTCGTGTGTAATCTCGCCACCCCATATGCAGACAAGTAATACGTGGCCCCTTGAACAGCCCTCCTGTCCAGCAAAATGACCAAATTAGCCACGTGCACCATTGTCGGTACATGCTACTTGTTTAGGAATGGAAAAAGTCATGAGCTTGCTGGCTTGACTTCCATGGGCACCATAAGCAAAATCAGGGCCATGAATTCTAATTTTGTGGGTCCAGATTCTAGCACCTGGACCAATGGGGATGCAGATTTTGATGGAGGTTGTCAACCACTAATCTCGATCTCAATTCTTAGCCACAAATCACTTTCTCTCACTGCACTAGTTGTTCCACTTTGACACCTGCCTCTCCCTTTCTCTCCACCCTATCAAGAATCGACTATATTACTATAAAGGAAACCAGGGCCGCCTCCAGTTTACAGCTATAGCATCGCACTTCTTACAAAGTAACAAAACCTTCATCAAAGTTCGCAACTTTTTTATCAGTTCTCTGCAATTCTTGTCATCTTGGTAGCTTCATTTCTCTATATTAGCAACGGGGTCTTGTCCATTCTCTTAATCAAACCCACCCACCAGAAGGTCTTTTTTCTTCTTTATTCGTTGATGCTTATTGTGTTTATTTTGCTGGGTTTTAGGTAGTGTTAAAGTTTGAATCTTTGGCTTGTGAGATATGATATGTTATGATGAATATGTGTGTGATTGCGGTTTGATTGTGTTTAGATGGTTCTTATACCATGATTTGAAACTTGGAATTCTTTTGTATAATAACTTTAAGCTAGCCTCTTCAATTTGTTGGTGGATATATGATTATTTTTCGAGGTCTTTGCGTTGTTCTGCTTGATGAGTTTTTGGTTGGCGAGAAAGGAAAAGGAACTGAAATAGTCAAAACCATCAATTGCAGTTTTACTTGTTTATCCATACTTTTAAAGTGGATCCTGTAGCTCCATTTAACTGATGATGAAGTTAAAAAGATTCAGGCTTGTGTTGTATGATATATCAAGCTTTTGGCAATTTTCATTTTGTTCAAGATCTTGGCTGCCTCAGCTACTTGTAATAGAATAAGGTGTTTCCTGTGAATTAAATATGGATTGTTTTTGCTTGGCTTTTCTACATCTACTAGATGTTTCTTGATCTTTATGATATTGTTTCTTGCTAAATAGGGATTTTCTTTTGTCTCCGCAGACATGGAATGGTATTCTGACGATTGTATTGATGATTTTGAGGTTCCCAAGGATCAAGAAGTATATGATAGGCTTCCATCACCAGAGAGTTGGTCGAAATGGTGTACGGATGCATCAGAAAGTCATGAGTTTTCTAACCAAAGTCTTCCTATGGATTCAAAATTGACTGAGGAAGAACTCAAATTCAATGGTGAAATTTTAAACAATGAGGTTGAAAGTTTCTACAATGGTGAAGATCAGTCTAGTGGTTCAAGAACAAGTAGAGGATTTTCTGAAGACTCCTTTCCCCAGAATGCCCTGTCATGCGACCAGTCAGATTACCAGCTTGATGATCTTGCAGGAATCGAACAATTGGATGAAATTTTCTTGTACAAGCGTAACTTCTGGGCTAAATTTAATGGCAGTAGGAAATCATGTAGAGTCAGATGTGCTTTAGCTTGTCATATTGATTATCAGCATGCTCGGACACCCCATGGAAATAGAATGCTCCCTTATTCTTGCGTGTTAGACTATTATCCTTCATGACAAAATGGTTAGAATTCATAGCTACTACAAGTGGATTACTCCAGTTATTGTGGTGATGGCACCTGTCTTTGTGCCACCTTCATTACATGGCCATCTCTTGAACCTGCAGCGCTACCTGTGACATAATAGAGCCATTCAATATCCATGGGGTGCCCAATATCTCCCTACATGTAGTTGTTTATAACGGTGATGCTTCCTTGTTAATCAGTACTCATCTGTTCTCATTTCTCTTCGTTGCAGTTCCTTACTCGAAGACCAACCTACGAATGAAAATCTTCATGGCTCGTTTTGCTTTTCTCCTGAAGCAGAATGTGCCATGATATCCGCTGATAATCGCTTGACTGACAAGATTTTAGATTTGCAAAGTATTTTGAATGATGCACGTGGCATGGGAAGCTCAAAGTATCTCAAAACACATGCGTTTTCTCCATCAGCTAGTTGGGAGAAAGATGAAGTTGCTGCTTCACACTTTAATCCATGCAACTCAGAGCAAAAGGATTGGGCACCGGCAGAGGTGAGATTTTCCATCTTTTTGTTAACTTTTAATCAATGATTGACCATGTCTTTTTCATAATTTTCCCATAATAATATTCGTGGCTTATACTAAAGCTTTGGAAAGTCTTCAACTATCAAAGACCCTAGCGCTTTTGCTTCAAGTTCTGTTGCCTATACTTGTGACTTGGATGAAGATAGGGGTTTATCGTAGGTATACATGCATATGCACAATTTAACCCTTCGCGTTGTATGACTTCGTTGATTTGGATTTAGAAATGCATCTTTTCTTTTCTTTTTTTCCTTTTCTTTGCCGTATATCAATAATATCACTGACTAGGTTCTTTCATTTCTTGTTGATGAATACATCCACTTTAATTACTCATGGAGAATGACTTCTTTTACTCTGTTGTCTTTGGTAACCCAGAGAATTCAGCTCTGCTTGTTGCTGGAATAAATTTCTCTGGGGAAATTTTGTTTGTTGTATCATGAACATAGGGTGCGTCTAAATCCACAGTGGGGAGCCTTATTTCATGCACCCATCATCGACATGTTTGGACGAAACATCCATCAAAACAACCGCAGGTACGTGGGATTAGGTTCCAGCCCTGTGGTTCAGACCTGACCTGACCTACATTGACTACAAACACCCACATCATTTATAGTTTCTTCTTCATGCTTTGTCAGTAGAAATTAATGATCTTATATGTTGGTTGGTCGTTTTGCATTTTGTATACATCTATGATGCTCATACGGCCTGTGAGGAACACGGAGAGTGTAGAGAAATGTAGAGACAAGTGAATATTCTAAAATTATGTTGCCTGCATTACTGGTATTGGTATTGGATGAGAATTTTTAGTCTACGAGACTTACAAGATCAACTGATCATGGTAATGTTTTTTCCAGGCACAGCTGGTCAATGTGTCGGTCCCTTCTGAGCATGATAGCACGATTGGACCTGTGGATGACGAAACATCTCAACAATCTGCGCTACATGAGCTAGAAATGGTTCTGGCCCAGGTATAACACAACATCCTAAGAGCTCTGTTTTTTAACAAGAAAAATCAAATCCTAATTAATTTCTTATGTTTGAATTTTTTTCAGTTAAATGATAAGACTAGAATTTGCTTTCGCGATGGCTTGTACCGTTTAGCCAGCTATTCAAGGCAACATATAGTAAAACGGAACCAAAATGGAGATCTTTACATGGAAACACCGTGTACCAGTGAAGATGAGGAAATCAGGTACTTGCACAATATCTACCCTGTGCTTATAATTTTTCAATGCCCATCTCACTTGATTTTTTCCATTATGCTTATCTCATTTTAGTGGGCATTTGGGCGATCAAGCATCTATTGGGTTCAATTTTCTTCAGGGCATCTGCTCTTATATTTATGGCTTTGACAATTGAGCTGTCTTGATGAAAAGTGACCTTCATGTTCAGGTCTGGAGGAAAGAAAACAAACGAAATGGAGACCAACAGCATTGACCGAGCCATTGCAAACCTCATGTTCAGTAAGATGGACCTAAATATACAAGATTTTCATGTCTCGGCATCAGCAAGTTCCAAGCAAGGAATTTCCAGAGAAACTAAGCCCCTAAACTGCAGCTTGGATCAGCCAGAAGGCCATGATCTCTCTTCCTACCCAATTTTCCGAGATGATGCTGAGGTTCCGATCCTTGGTCAGGGATATCCATAGATAAGAGCAAATCCTGGCAAGCATACCTGAAGAAACCCTGGAGAGAAGATTTTGTGTCTATATTGTAATGTTTTTCAAAAGTCGAACCAGGAAGAGGACTCAGGGGACAGTCCATTGAATAAGTAGTTGTATCCATAGAAAAAGCTTGAAAAATTCTCTAGAGGTGTTCCACTCATATGTATATACTAGGATTGTATATCATTCGTGTGAATGGTTAGATGCTGGGTCGGACAACTCGCTGCATCCGCTCAGCTCAGTTTTGGTAGGTGCATATAGAGACCAGTTCAGAAACTTTTGACTTATCCGTTGAATATACTCCGTGGTGTAAATGTCCATGTTTTTGCCTACTCGAGCTCAGCAACGCTGAGGAGGTTCTTGGTTTTATTGTTGTTTCAGGCTTCAGGGGTGCCATTTGATAGTTGCTTTTGAGACCTTTGTGTATGATGTAGTTTCTTTATTGGCCCTTCATTTCCCCGGTTGTTGCAATTTCCTAATATATTTATCATTGGATTTATTGCTGCAATTTGAAGGAAGCCAAGGATTTTGCTGGAATATTGTAGTGCTAAGCCATTCAAACGTCAATTTCAGCATCTCCATTTTCATTTGATGAACTCATATAAAAGAAAACTCTTGGTAGCGTTTAGTTACTTTCATGACACGGAGAAAGGATGGAGATAATGTAGAGAATAATATCATTGATTAAAAAGATAAAGATATAAAAATATTAAATGATTATTATTATAATTTTAAAATTTAATTTATGAATTTACCTGAGATAAATTGGTTATGATCAGGTCACGAGTTAAGAGAATCAACTCTTCATATCCATTATTTTTTTTAAAAAAATAACCAACCAACAAATTTACTTCTCAAAAAAATCGACGAGTTTGATGACCCGTGTTTTATCTTGGGTTGATCTTGAATTTTAATCGGGTTAGGTCGAGTAAGTCCTTCTTCTATTTTTTTAAATCTGGACTAGCTCATGTCTTAGGTTGTTTTAGGTTAGCTCATCAAGTCAGTCATTATTTTATAACTAAGATTATTATAATATATAAACTAAAAAAAAATTTCTAGTTATTTTTTAAAATATATAAGTTTGACAACAATATATACTAT
>Ga0307517_10004141_pt1 | contig 22374 bp, 30 predicted proteins | sample 23_EM_MG_FD_194515 | JGI IMG/M metagenome (GOLD analysis project Ga0307517, IMG submission 194515) | Populus trichocarpa ectomycorrhiza microbial communities from riparian zone in the Pacific Northwest, United States - 23_EM | ecosystem: Host-associated > Plants > Roots > Unclassified | place... | reverse complement strand
GACGGACAACCCGCACGTCCCAACCCACCCTACAACGTGTTCGTGGGACTGTACGATCAAGCACGCTGCGGGATGATGTGGTCGGTGCTCGAGGGACCAAGCACGATAAATTGCTACGGTTGCAGTCGGTTTGCTGTCCTGTCCACTCCTCCCGCCCGCCCTTGTTCTTATTGATCTTTCCCCCCACCGCCACATGTCCGACCAAGCTGAGGGCGACCGCGACCCCCGTAACTGCGCAGTAGGGTTACGGAATGCGAGGACCTGGACGTCCGCAAACGTGTTTCCTTCCCCCCCCCCGACTGTACAGCATGACATGGGTCTAGATTCACGATGTTTCAGTTCGCCAATCCGCTACGGCGCCACAATATGACTTCTTTTACATCATTTGCCCCGTCTCACGACACCGCTCTTCTGATTCGTTAACCGATTTCCTGTTCAACCCTTCGAGGACGTGGTCAAGGCGAGCAGTGGCGATGCGGGCTTTCTACCCGTTCTTCCGTCAATCTCCGCTGTCGGTGAACGGGATCTTAATCGTGAATATAGCCGTGGGTTGAGAGGACGTTCCGGCATGTCTCTCTGATATATCAGCCTCCCACTCCAGATGTCTTCACTCTCGTTCCCCCCAGCTCCTGCGATATCTTCAACACGGTTCATGCATCAACCAGGCTTCGGCCCACGGTTCGAGGCATTCCAACTTGTCAGCACGATTTCCGAGCGGTCCGCCAATCTCGAGGGGGACATTTTTGAGCTCAAGCGGAGCCTCGACGAGGTGAATCGCAAGGTCGACCTTCTCTTGGATCGGTCCACTGCGAATCGTGGGGTGGATTACCACGACGTATTCGCACCCAGTCGGATCCCAATCCAGAACGGACTGGGACTTGATGATGAGTTTGGGTGGTTGAGTATGTCTCTCCTAGCTTGACCTAGACTACGCGGCGGTTGGCTGACTCTTACTACCATCACCAGCGGGGGAGGCATTTATGGCAGCGGTGATTCCTAGCGATGGGGACACGCGATGGCACAGGGCTCCCTCACATTTCGGGGGACTCAACTCATTGGGTACGTATGTACAACCTGTGAAACCTGGCCCCCAAGTGTAGCCTCAGCTTATCGACAAGTGGTGCCAGGGGTAATCGAAGTTCCGTATCAGCCGCACGCCGACGTCAACCCGGTGGCCTTGCTGCCAATGTCGGGGGATTTCTATCCGGTACTTCCTCTGGGCGATTCCAATGGATAACGACGCACTGACCACCCCTGCCACAGCTTCCCCCGAGGACGGCACCGGGGTCGATGGTATTCATTGATGGTGTATGGGCAGACCCGGTGAGTGCGGTGATTTACTGCTGTCTGGGTGGAAGTGATTTAACCTTCTTTTATTTGTCTGTGGAAGCCCCCGCTAACTTCGGGGATTCAAACAAATCCGCTGCCTCCAGAAACCCCCCGTTGCGAAATGTGGGGTGACGGGGTGTATAACGGAAATAATTATGGAGAGGATGACGATTTTCCGGGTGGTGAGATCGATGACCACCAATCCACTGAACAGTGGACGGACAATTTCGCTCAAGAGGGTGAAATGTCCACGAGTTTGGCCACCACCAAGCCCACAAATATAGAGAACAACTCCCAGTCGGAGGTAAGTCATGTTTTTTACCCCGCCAGAAATCGTGCTTTATACTAATGGGTTTGGCAATAGTCAAGCAGTCCGGTCGCCACGAGCTGGGGGGCTCGCTATGATCGCAAAGGGAATCAAAGGGAGATAACCCGGCGTTTCGAGCAGATCTGCGAGGCGATGGGTGTCCCCTGGACCGGGGATGAGCTCTCCACCCTGAGATTCAGTAAGTAAGATATTTCGAGGACGGAAATCACAGATCGGTTACTGACACTTCTCTGGTCACGTAGTCATCTGGTACGTCGGCGGGACGGTCCCGGAGTTCAACGAACCGGCCAACCAGCTTAACAAGGCTCAGAAGCAGTACTGGAGCCGGAAAGTACGGACCGAGTGCTTCACCGCACTAAAGCGGGAGGTGGGGCCGTGGGGGGACAAGAAGCGTTGGCTCAGGGTGCTTGACAATGGTATGCGCCCTTGGGCATCTTTCTGGGAGGTCCGATGGGCTAATTACTCTGTGGGTTCGCAGCCTTGGAAAGGGTAAGCGGTGGTGAGCAAGCAGGCACAGGAGCGGAGCACGGACCCCAATATGGCACGTTTTGCATCTAGTGAACGACCCGGATGCGCGGGCGGCTCGGTTGGGTGGGTTCTTCACAAGACCCCCCTTTTTATATCGTAGACCGAAGGCAATCGAGTGGGCATTGGAAATACCACGAACTTCACCCTTTTCTTATTCTCTACTCCATTTTATTTTCCGATTCCGATCTTCGGTTCACGCTTTGACTCATCAGACCTCCCGCAATCGGTTTCCAATTGGCCGAGAGGTCACAACTTATTGTTCCTTTGTTTCCGGGTTCGTGACTTTAGCCGATTTCGTCTCCCGCTCGCACCTGATTTCTTATTGTCTTTTGTGCTTACTGTGTGGACCCACATCATCTTCGTCGTATCGCTCGTACATATTACCACGTCAATTTCCTTTTTCCTTCGTACCTCCCATCTCGCGGTTCGCGTTTTTGTTTTGTATCTTCGTTATCGCATCCTCACGGTTTCACGTGCACGCATCGACTCAGTCCACAAGTGAATATCGTACACGATGTAGTGTCCAACCCCCTTTCGGTGACCCGACACGGGCTTTGAACTTCTGCCATGGTTCCAGCATCGGCAATGTTCCGAGCAAGGCGGTTGAGGCTATCCGACGGGAGAGCAGGAGACAATAAGGTCGTTAGGTCAACCGTGAGCATGGATGTTCGGGTTTTGTCGGCGGTTGCTGTGCTGGGATCGGGCGGGGGTCCAAGCGAGAGAAATGCCGGGCGCATGATCCGACGGTGCACCGACACCCAACCTGGGTTCGTGGTCGCTACTCCATCCGGGTCCATGAGGATGTGAGACAAGGAAACCAAAGAACTTGAGGGTCGCAGGGTGTGTTCGCGGTCGTCGAAGATATTGTGAAGAGATACATGAGATAAACAAAAGAAACGATAGGGCCGCACCGTGTATTTGTTTTCAACCCTCTACATAAAAACGCGTCTGGTTCGACTCCGGAAACGTCGGGACCGTTTGAAAATTCCACCCGGTGAGATGGGAATGCTTGGCGACCTTGTAGCTTCGCAAGTCAAATTCCCTTCAGTGACGCTAAAGGGGCCCCGTTCGTCGTTCGTGTTTCCGCCCGTAGAAGTGTAGAAGTGGGATGTCGATGTTGATGTCGGATGTGCCGCGTCCGATCCCCACAACGACGTTCGGAATGAAGTTCGAACGCCGCTTAATGTTGAGATGGGGGTCGATCAATGGCTGTGCATCCCGTAGTCACTTGCGGACCCACTCACTCACGAAGGCCCTCTAAAATGCTCAAAAGTCCACATTGACTGTCGATTTTATTGACAAACTGTCCTCCCCAAGTTCCAAGTGCTGGACCATGATTGTCCATCTACAGCATGGCAAGTGCCCCCAGTCCAGTCCCGTTGAGCTCATTGAAAACGCCACATTCTTACCTCTGGAGGACCAGAACTTTGAAGAGGAAGGCGGAAGGAACCGCGGAAAGAAAGGTGCCGTCATGGGCCCGTATTTTCAAAGCGAACACTCAGCCTATGGTCCACAACCCGAGGTCTCGACCGCCTCGCTACATTCCTTTCTGAACACAATAACCTCAAAACCCTCCGTTTTACCAGATCATCCCCGAAATTGTCATACTTCACACCCTTCCTCACTTGGAGGAACTCAAGTCCAACTGGGGATTCGCCAACGCCGTCCTGTCCCACGACTTGGGTGTCTTACAGCCATTGGAAACCCTTAAGGGTACAAGACTGAGCGGATCTGAGTCGGACCCGACTTTCTTTGCGAACCTCAACCGAAGTGACGGCTAGGTTTCTTGAGTCGGGTTGGCAGGTTGGAAAGAGATGATGTGCCATTGCAAACACCTCGAGTGCATTCCTAGGTTGACCCAGTTGGACGTGGGGAGCCGTGGTTTCTAACTTATTCCAGACATGGTTGTTGGCTCATACGATGCCTTGAGTATTGTTTGTCAATATTTTCTGAGGACCGTTCTCGTGGAGTGCGCCCCACCCTCTTCTTTGGATAATCTGCTTATCCTTTTGTTGATTTTTTCCCTATTTCCCAACGGGTTGGTATCCTGGCACACGCGTTCTGGCGGCTAAGTAGGCTTAGTAAACTTGGAAATGAAATAGATATGATTCGCATGATGCACGCTGGAATTCGATTGAGCGGGTTGTAGGATTTTTTGCGAGGCTGTGAAGAGAGGGCGAGTGCAGAGGACCCGCCGCCACGAAGCAGGCGGGGCGCTCGGTCAACTTGGAACACCTTGTCTCTTCCCACGACCAACACGTCCTCAGATCACGGCCCTCGCTCAAACCGGACTCCATCCCACTCCCATCCTGGTTCTCTGTCTAAGGAAGTAATTATGGAGAGGATGACGACTTCCCGGGTGGTGGGATCGATGACCACCAATCCACTGAACAGTGGACGGACAATTTCGCCCAACAGGGTAAAATGTCCACGAGCTTGGCCGTTGCCAAGCCCAAACATATAGAGAACAACTCCCAGTCGGAGGTAAATCATGTTTTTTTACCCCGCCAGAAATCATGCTTTATACTAGTGGGTTTGGAAACAGTCAAGCAGTCTGGTCGTCACGAGCTCTGAGGGTCACTATGATCGCAAAGGGAATCAAAAGGAGATAACCCGGCGTTTCGAGAAGATCTGCGAGGCGATGGGTGTCCCCTGGACCGGGGATGAGCTCGACACCCTTAGGCTCAGTAAGCAAGACGATTCGAGGGAAATCACAGATCAGTTACTGACACTTCTCTGGTCACGTAGTCATCTGGTACGTTGGCGGGACGGTCCCGGAGGCCAACGAACCGACCAACCAGCTTAGCAAGACTCAGAAGCAATACTGGAGCCGGAAGGTACGCACCGAGTACTTCACCGCACTGAAGCGGGAGGTGGGGCCGTGGGGGGACAAGAAGCGTTGGCTCAGGGTGCTTGACAATGGTATGCGCCCTTGGGCATCTTTCTGGGAGGTCCGATGGGCTAATTACTCTGTGGGTTCGCAGCCTTGGAAAGGGTAAGCGGTGGTGAGCAAGCAGGCACAGGAGCGGAGCACGGACCCCAATATGGCACGTTTTGCATCTAGTGAACGACCCGGATGCGCGGGCGGCTCGGTTGGGTGGGTTCTTCACAAGACCCCCCTTTTTATATCGTAGACCGAAGGCAATCGAGTGGGCATTGGAAATACCACGGACTTCATCCTTTTCTTATTCTCCACCCCATTTTATTTTCCGATTCTGATCTTCGGTCCACGCTTTGACTCACCAGACCTCCCGCAATCGCTTTCCAATTGGTCGGGAGGTCACAACTTATTGTTCCTTTGCTTCTGGTTTCGTAACCTGAGCCAATTTCGTCTCCTCCTCTCATTTGATCCCTCATTGTCTTTTGTGTCTACTGTGTGGACCCACATCATCATCTTCGTCGTATCGCTCGTACATATTACCACGTCGATTTCCTGTTCCCTTCGTACCTCCCATCTCGCGGTTCGCGTTTTTCTCTTATTTCATCCTCGCGGCTCCACGTCCACGCATCGACCCAGTCCACGAGCGAATATCGTACACGATGTAGTGTCCAACCCCCTTTCGGTGACCCGATGTGGGCTTTGAACTTCTGCCATGGTTCCAGTATCGGCAAAGTTCCGAGCAAGGCGATTGAGGCTATCCAACGAGAGAGAGGGAGACAATAAGGTCGTTGGGTCAACCGTAAGCGTGGACGTTCGGGTTATGTCGGTCGTTGCTGTGTTGGGATCGGGCAGGGGTCCAAGCGAGAGAAGTACCGGGCGCATGGTCCGACGACGCACTGACACTCAGCCAGGGTTCGTGGTCGCCGCTCCATTCGGGTCCACAAGGACGTGAGACAATGAAACCAAGGAACTTGAGGGTCGCAGGGCGTGTTTGAGGTTGTCGAGGATACTATGGAGATGTGTGAGATAGACAGAAGAAACGATAGGGCCGCACCATGTATTTGTTTTCAACCCCTACATAAAAACGCGTCTGGTTCGACCCCGGAAACGTCGGGGCCGTCCGAAAATTCCATCCGGTGAGATGGGACATAGGAATGCTTGGCGACCTTGTAGCTTTGCGAGTCAAATTCCCTTCGGTGACGGCATGGGAGAAGGTGCTGGTGACACTAAAGGGACCCCGTTCGTCGTTCGTGTTTCCGCCCGTAGAAGTGTAGGAGTGGGATGTCGTATGTGCCGAGTCCGGTCCCCAGAACGATGTTCAGAGTGAAGTTCGAACGCCGTTTGATGTTGAGATGGGGGTCGATCAATGGCGCTTGCGAACCCGCTCACTTACGAAAGCTCTCAAAAATGCTCAAAAATTCACATTGACTGTCGATTTTATTGACAAACTGTCTCCCCAAGTTCCGAGTACGGGACCATGATTGTCCATCTACAGCAATAACTAACCTCGAACACCCTGCACTGGATTTACTGCACGACGAGGTATGTTTATCGATGGAACTTGGAGTTGGCCACTACCCCGTAAGGCTGTTGCATCTGTCATACCATCAGAGTGACTGAGTGTTGGCACATGGGTTCAAATCGAAATGGGGGCATACCAGTTCTATTTACCATCGTCTCTGTCTCCGCATCTTCCTTCACAGTAGGAGCAGGAGAAGGTGACCTCGACGGTCGTATTGCCCCTTCCAAGCACCGGAATATGGTTTCGAGGCTCGGGCGGTCATTGGGTTCAGCTTTCCAACAGAGTTCCAACATCTCCCATATACCATCTCTGAACCATGCCCCTCTCGTTCCTTCAAGTCTCAGAGGACGCTCGCCTGCCATGACTTTCTTAATGACAACTGGCCCACTACACCCAGGGAACGGTCTTTGTCCGCTGAGAACTTCATATACCACCATCCCCAGTGCGTAGATATCGGATTGCTTGGTTGGGCGACTGTCCTTCAAATTGAAACTTTCTGGATCAAGAAGCTCCGGGCTCATCCACTGAAGCGTACCACCCCCATCGCATGAGATTGAGGAGATGAAGTTTGCCTTGTCAGAGATGATTCTAAGCAAACCAAAGTCCGCAATGCGGACGTGACGATTGTGGTCGATCAAGACGTTGTCCTGGAGCCATGTAAACCAGTGCCCATGAGAGTGACGATTGGGTTCAGAGACATACCCCCTTGAGATCGCCGTGGATCACCCCTCGTTCATGCAGATAGACCACCCCGCTCACGGCGTCCATCAACTATAGAAGTGAGACAGTTATCAGAAAGTTGGGGTGTAATAGCGTTTAAAAGGAACTGACAAGCGCCAGCCGATCCGCATCTGGATGTGCCTTCACAAACCTGATGACAGTACCGTGTGCCATCCACCCTGACACCATCATGAGTCGAGTGTCGGTCATTGACGCCCCTAACAGCGGCAACACATTCGGATGGCGAAGTCCGCTCCATGTCACAACCTCCTTGCAGAACCTCTAGCGCCCACGCCGTGGTCCGGTCGTCAATGCATACAGCGGGTGAGGGAAGATCCTGAACCTACCTTTCTAATTTTCTCATGGCCGACGGACCGATATAGTCTCGGAACCTTGATTGCAACATCCAACCTACGAGATCTGCCCTTCCATATATCTGCAAACCCAGCCTGGTACAAGGGGGCTTCCGCTGGATCCCAGGAGACTGGGATGTTCAGTGATCTCGGAAGTAGGGCCTGACGGCCGCAAATCTTGGACAAGACTTGCAAACACCTCACTCGTAGTTCGGGATCGAGAAACTCCAATGCCTGATCGGAAGCCCGGGCGGAAGTTAGTAGACGTGGTCTTCGGAGGTTAAAGTGCACAGGTATACCTCGTATACCATATCAGTAAGTATCCGAGCGTCGTCTTCACGAAGGTGTCCAATCGCCCTGACCTCGTTGCGATCCGAAAAGATGGTGTCGATGAGGCCGCCAATCAAACATTTCCAGTCCGGGGGGCCGAAGTCGTGATGTGTGGGTAGGACGGGGGAGAGTGGAGGAGCCTCAGGAAGCGCCGGATGTGCGATGTCCGGCGGGGCTTGATGATGTGAGGGGCGTCTGTCAATCCCGGAGGGTTTTCTAAGGCGCAAAAATTTCCCCAGAACTTTGGCCACCACCCAAAGTACCTTCCATCCCCACGGCAACGTAACTATCACGTTCTCTCGCGTTCCTCTTCCTTGAGCTTCAGAACGGGGACTCGCCTTTTGTTCACGGTTGTGACGGCCTGTGCGAGGGAATGGCCACATAAACCGTTTCCGCTTTTTGGGAGTGGTTGCTCTCAGTTTACTTGGGGCGGGCGCCGTTGGTGAACGTGGGTTTCTCGGGAGCTTCATTGCAGTCCCTGGTTGGATAGAGAGGACTGGGAACATAAGCCGCTTCTTGAGAGTGGGTTGAACAGGGGGAACTGGGGACACTAGGCGGCCGCGGTCTGTGAGAATCGGCCCGGACGAGTTGCAATGGTGAGCGTGGCGATCATCGATAGAGACTGTAATTACCTTCCACCTGCACTGTCAACCGCAGCACGGGTAAATCTTTGGGAGGAACATCCGCAATGACGATCGGGATTCTTGTTGTTTTTTGCGCATCTGTGGTGGGGGGTAGTGTCTTCAACATATGTCACCGATCGAGAAAGTGCGTCAGTTACCTCGTTCACCCTCCTCGATCTCTTGGTTACTCGACGCCGACAGCTGATTGCATACGGTGCAGATGTCCCACCGCAGCTCCAGCCTCTTGTTCCAACATATCGTGATCATGTCCCATACTTGGTCCTGTAACCATCGGGTGTTCGCCGGACGGGGTGGCCGATCACCGCTCACGACCTGGAAGATGATTATACCATCCCGAGCATTCCCGTATGGCAGGATCTCCGTGAGTGTCTGAACAAAGTGGTGATGTCAGCGGTGATCTTGCGGTGTGACAGGAAACTACCTCGTAGACGGTCATCGCGAGAGAGTAAATATCGCTCTCTTTCGAGGGATTGCTATTTGGGAGGTTGAACTGTGTGGGATCCAGCAGTTCCGGAGCTGTGTAACGGACAGCCCCTGGTTTGGACTCCGCCGTGCTACCTGGCTCGACGACGGTGGGATCGGTGATCACACCCGTGATTCCGAAGTCCCCAAGGCATGCAATACCATCCTGACTGATCAGGATGTTCCCCTGGACAGAACGGACGTTGGAGCATGTATTAAGTCGAGAACACGCTCGGCACTCACCGGATTGACATCACTGTGCACGATACTTAGTGAGTGTAGATGTTCGAGGCCACTGGCGGCCTGCGAAAGCTATTGATGACGAGCCCTCAACCTGTTCGTCCGTGAAGATGACAGGGATCGCTTACCAGCCGTAGCCGATTGACCCCCCGGTTATTCTTGATGTACTCGAGGATATTTCCGTTTGGCAGCCAGGTGCTTATGATGGAAAACGGAAACAACTTCTCCGAGACTCCGAGGAATGGTACCACATTTGAATGCGAAACGTACTTCCAAGTCACGATCTCACGGTAGAACCTCTGATTAGAATCAGGTCGAGCTCACACTCGTCGGTACAGGGAACTGTCACGCACTCGTTTGATCTTGTCTAGATTCACCGCCGTCTGGGTTCGGAGAGCCTTGACACATACCTGGTTCCCATCCAGCTCGCCTTTCCAAATATCCGCGAATCCACCGGAAGCGCAAGGGATGGGGTCATTTAATGTCACCCCGGTCGGGGAATATGATTTGGGCAAAACACCGTGTGAAAGTGAAACTTTACGCAGAACCCCGGAATACTCCTTCCTCAAGCTTGGATCTACCGTGGCGGATGACAGGACCTTGCGGCGAGAGATTTAGCGCGCGTAGAGAAACCACGGATTAAGGTGTACCTTGTCGAGGATTTCTGCGAGATCCTCGGCTTCTGCTGGGGTGAGTGGAGGTGAACCATTTGGTGATTGTTCAACGCGCGATGTCGTGGAAATGATGAAGGGAATAAATCGTGACTCGACCCCCAGCTTGACGAGGTCTTCGGCAGTGATACGAGGGAAATCTGGCAGAAAGCCTCATCATCAGTAGGGTGTGCCCATGGTGATTGAAGTAACTCACTCTGCGGTCCCCGGATTCCGTCAGGCATATCGATCCTTGAGTCAGCGGGACGGAGCGGGGGCAGAAGGTGGAAAGAACCTCGCTGGAGGCTTGCCTGGTAATATACTCATCTCCACGCCGGAAACACACGTCCGGGGCGTGGTGGGATTGCGGTAATGCGGTTGCCGCTGATCACAGGGGACCACGTGCGTTGGGAAGAGGTTGATAAGGAAGGGGCCCACATAAGGAAAACCCCGGGTCGGATTCCGTGCCCGGGCTTGTCGAAGGGGTCCCATTTGTTGCTCGCATTTCCGCCCGCAGTGGAAGTGCGGAAGTGGGATGGGGTGTCGGTGTTAGGCGCGGCGTCGCCTTCGATCTCCAGAACGACGTTCGGAGTGAAGTTCGAATACCGATTGATGTTGAGAGTTTGGGAGGGCGTCTTTTCGACATGAGCTGTCCACTGCGCAGTGCAGGTGGGATCCCGGTCAATGAGTTCGTTGCGTTACTCTATAGCGGGGCTTCGGTGCACAGGAAAATAGCATCGTGGTCGAGTCCACAGAATTTGTTCAACGGCATTTCGGCCCTGAGACACTTTCTGGTCAAACAACAGAAGCGTTGGGATTCGCGATCACTAGTACTGAAACTTGAAGCTTGAAGCTTAGCTTGAAGTTTGCAATTGAAGTACTGACGACAGAAGATCCCGTGGTCACTTGTGGACCCCCTCGACTCATGAAGGCCTGGGGAAATACTCGCAAATCCACATCAACTGTTATTCTATCCAAAAACTGGCCTCCCTAGTTTCAAGTACGAGAACATAATTGACCATCTACAGCAGAAACTAACCTTCCGAAACACCCTGCACTGGATTCACTACACGACGAGAAACACCCCCGGTGGAACTGGGAGTTCGTTATCGCCTGGCAAGACTGTTGGATCTACCATGCCATCAGGGAGATTAGATGTTTGCCCACGGGTTCGGATTGAAATGGGGACGCACCAGGTTCCGTTACCCCAGTCGCTGTATCCTGTCTCTATCCGCAGTGGGAGTAGGTAGAGGTGCACGACGGTTGCGTCGCCCCTTCCAAGCACCGGAGTATGGTATCGAGGGTCGGACGCTCATCCCGTTCACGTTTCCAACAAAGTTCCAATATCTCCCATATCCCATCTTTGAACCATTCTCCGCTCTCTCCTTGAGGTCTCTGAGGACATTTACCTCTTACGATCTTCTGCATGGCAACTAAGTCCATACACTCGGGGAACGGTTTTTGTCCGCTGAGAACCTCGTATACCACCATCCCCAGTGCGTAAACATCGGATTGTTTGGTTGGGCAACTATCCTCCAGTTTGAAACTTTCTGGATCAAGGAGCTCTGGGGCCATCCACCGAAGTGTACCACCCGCAGTGTATGCGGTTGAGGAGATGAAGTTCGCCTTGTCAGGGATGATTACAATCGAACCAAAGCCCGCAATGCGCGCGTGACGATTGTGATCGACCAAGATGTTGGCCTTGAGTCGAGTAAGCCACTACCCAGGAGAGTGATGATTGGGCTCAGAGACATACCCCCTTGAGATCACCGTGGATCACCCCTCGTTCGTGCAGATAGGCCACCCCACTGACGATGTCCATCAACTATACAAGTGATACAGTTATCAGAAAGTTGTGATGCAGTGACTTCGAAAAGAACTGACAAGTCCTAATCTATCCACATCTTGATTTTCCTTGACAAACTCGTTGACAGTACCATTCACCATCCATTCCGATACCATCACAAGTCGAGTGTTGATCGTTGCCGCCCCTAATAGCGAGAGCACATTTGGATGGCGAAGTCCGCTCCATATCACAATTTCCCTGTAGAACCTCTAGCGCCCACGCCATCATCCGGTCGTCAACACATACCGCAGGTGAGAGAGGATCCTGAACTTACCTCACTAATCTTCTGATGACCAACAGACCGATGTATTCTCGGAATCTTGATTGCGACGTCCTGCCTGCTAAATCTGCCCTTCCATACATCTGCACACCCACTCTGGTACAGGGGGGCTTCCGCTGGATCCCAGGAGACTGGAATGCTCAGTGATCTTGGAAGTATGGCCTGATTGCCACAAATCTTGGACAAGATCTGCAGACACCTCGTCCATAGTGCAGGATCAAGGAAATCCGATGCCTGATGGAAAGTTAGTGCACTTGGTCTTCTGAGATGAGAGAATACATAGGTGTACCCCGTATACCATATCAGTAAAGACCTGTGCGTCACCCCCACTAAGTTGTTCAATCGCCTTGACCTCGTTGTAGTCTGAGAAGATGACATCGATGAGGCCGCCAATCACGTATTCCCACTCCGGGGGATCGGAATCGTGGGGCGCGGATAAGCGTCTGTCAATCCCTGGGAGTTTCCTAACGCGCAAAAATTTCCCCAGAACTTTGGCCACCACCCAAAGTACCTTCCATCCCCACGGTGACGTAACTATCGCGCTCTCTCGCGTTCCTCTTCCTTGGGCTTCGGAACGGGAATCTACGCTTTGTTCGCGGCTACGATGGCCTGTGTGGTGGAGCAGTGACGTAAACCACTTTTTGAGAGCTGTTGTTCTTGGTACACTTGAGATGGGCACTGTCTGTGAATATGGCTTTCTCGGGTCCTTCATCTGTAGGACTGGTGTAGTGAGGTGAGGGGATGTAGCGCCTGATTGCGTCAGCTTTCTATCTTCTCTGCAAGCAACCCTTCCCACTAGTAAAGAATGAGGCCATGAGTATCCACATATGATGGGGCTGACCTCCACTTTCATCCACCATGATGTGTGGCCTCTTTGCGGCTAATAATGATGAGATGTCGCCCGAACCTCCCGCCTGCCCAAAGATAAGGCTTTGGAGCTCTATATCTGTGGACAACCTACCGAACGAATCTCCGCAAGATCTCGATGGTGCATCAATACGGATGTAGCGCTGGAGTTCTTCCATTGAGAGGATTGAGGGGCGTGGCAGTGACATGGGGATGCGAATTACCTGGAATACGTAATTTGCAAAGGCATCCCAGTCGTCACATTCCTCCTGCAAAGATTCACCACAAATACAAAAAGGGACAGCAAGAACCATACAGATTTTGGGCTCCGAAAGACAATACTCGACCCAGAGCTAGTGTCGTTCGTGGCAGGGCCCCACTGTCCTCCGAGATCCAGACCGTCGCTCCCGGTATGTTCAGGATTGTGTCGGACCGTCAATTCCGGAAAGGCACCTCCTGTGTTATCCCCTGGGCCGAGATCGTGTGGTCCTGCACCAGCTTGGATCACTTTGGGAAACATCGGTAACCATTTTCTCCACCGCATAGTGTAGTACCAAACGAAGACGCATTGATTAGATTCGTTGGTAACACTTCCTACGCCCGCCAATTGTGAGGAGGGAGTGGATGTGCCTCGTCCCCGTGAAGGGGGACTGTGTTGCTGTGGCCCTTCGTTAGTCTGAACTGGACACCCAGACCACCATGTCCCTAGAAAAGGAGGGGGGGTGGAAGTGAACATTGGAATAGCAACGGTGTCATCGGATATAAGAGTATCATCTTCATTTGAATACACCACCACCGAAAAATCCTTGGTCATATCGAAACCGGACACGAGAATAGGATGGATGTCATATGTAGGCTGCTTGTGGCGGGCTAATTCTACCCATGACTTGTAGTGGCGCTTAGTATATGCTTCAAACGCAGTTTCGAACGGAGTATCTTCTGGACAAGTTTCGTGCCTGGTCACTAATGCTGCACCATGATCGCCGGTGAGCTCGAATGAGAAACTTGCATCACGTTCCAGGAGCCTGGGTGGAATTTTTGAGAACGGTGGAGAACGGTTTAAGGGATGGGCCAACATGGTAGCAAATCCTGTGGTATCAAGGCTAATCCCGAGTTGCTGAACATTTGGAGTACGGAGGCAACCAGGTCCCCGTGGCTCGACATGTGTTGGAGTTCCAACGATCAATTGCTCGAACGTGGTGGGAACATCGTTTCCCAGTTGGCGATCCCCTAACGGGGAACCTGCGGAGAACAACAGACTAAATTGCCCGTCGCGGATGAAACCCACGTCTCCGATGCTAATGCGCGTATAGTTGTGTGCAGGGGAGGGGTTCCTAGGTGCTGATCTTCAGATATCGACCGCAGCGGTTGAGAAAACGATACGCTACCAAAGGGCATCACCGTAACAAAACGAGTCCATTTCTCTGTGAAGGGGAACATCGAGCATCAGGGGGTCAGCGTGACATGCGAGAGGTGGGTTCAGAGGCTTACTCCCTGTATACCTGCCATTTTGATTTACGTCCGCGTGGCATCGGGGAACCTGGCGGGAGCGGATGTGTGGGTGATGGGAGATAGGGGATGAAAAGAGGCACCTGCACCTACTCCTTATTTATGAGTGCCTTCCTCATCGGTATCCCATCCGGAGTGTATAAGGTGGTGACGAATGCAAGGCGTCTGATCTGCGATACCCGGCGCGCGCCGGCCGATTGAAGGTTGGGGCAAAACGGATCCCATTGAATCTACTCCGCACGACAAGACCGGGTTCGGGCACGAATCTTGACCGTTGGATATTGAATATTGAATAGCGGTGACACATCCCCCGGACTAGCGCCCTCATGATATCCTCCTCTCGTCTCTTCTCCCATATCGGCCGTCAATCCGTCAGCTCGTTTGAAGTGCTCGGGTGCTTGTCGGTCAGTGGGGACGAGTGCCGTGGAGCCTGGGTGGCAGTACGCACTCACTACTTGAATCCTCCCACTGTAGAAACAACTTTGGTCGAACGCTTCCTGGTTGGTCAATCTGAGGAATTTGTAATGCACGGCACCGTTCCGTATTTGAACTTTACCAAAGTTGGGTTGGGTCCCGGATGCAAGCTGGACAGGGAACAAACGATCACCATCGGCCCACATGGCAATGTCGAGCGGGTTTACTGATGAGGATTGGGAGGGCTCTGGATCGCTCATTATCTATTAGTCGGTCCCCATGCACATGTACTGGAACCAGCCAACAAAAAATCGGACATTATCTGCTGCGCTTTGAACAGGTTGTCAGCTCGGGACATGCGAAAATGTCTGTTCCGTCCAGGGGAACATCTTGATCAGTCAGGATGATATTGCACGCCTTCAAGGGGACTTCGGGATTGTGGGTGTCATCACCGATCCCACTACTGTGGCATCGGGAAATTGTAGGTTTTCTTATATATCCTTACAACCGGCCGAAATTAGTTGTAAAGACCAGAGATGGCTGCAAAGGTCGGGGCCCTCTTATACAGCCTTATTGATCCGGCCCAGTGAATGATCGATGGGATTCTGACACGTTTCCATAAGCCATGTAATCTACTGTCAGATTTTATGGGACATTTTCGTTTGGCAGCCAAGGGCTTATAATGGAAAACGAGAACAGCTTCTCCGAAACTCCAAGGAATGGCACCACATTCGAATGCGAAACGTACTTCCAAGCCACGATCTCACGGTAGAATCTCTGATTCGGACCAGATTGAGATCATAGTCTCATCGGCGCAGGGAACTGTCACGCACCCGTTTGATCTTGTCTAGATTCGCCTCGGTCTGGGTTCGGAAAGCCTTGACGGACACCTGGTTCCCATCCATCTCGCCTTTCCAAATATCCGCGAATCTACCGGGAGAGTAAGGGACGGTCTCGCCCAATGCCACCCCGGTCGGGAAACATGATTTGGACAAAACTCCGTGTGAAGGTGAAACTTTACGCAGAACCCTGAAACGCATATTCTTCAAGCTTGGGTTCACGGTGGGGGATGACAAGACCTGGCCGCGGGGGATCTAGCGCACGGAATGAAATTACGCGAATGAAGGTGTAACTTGTCAAGGATTTCTACAAGTTCCTCGGCTTCTGCTGGGGTGAGCAGAGACGAGACGTCTGGCGATTGTTCAGTCCATAATGTGGCGGAAACGACGAAGGGGATGAGTTGCGGTTCGACCCCCATCTTGATGAGGTCTTCGGCAGCAGTAGGGGGGATGTCTAGCGATGGGCTCTCCTTGTCAGTGGGTCACGGTCGCGCTGGTGGAGACAGCTCACCCTGTGGGCCCTGAGTTCCGTCAGGCATGTCGATCCTCGAGTCAGCGGGGGGGAACGAGGGCGGAAGGTGGACCGTACCTCGTTGGAGGCTGCCCTGGTAATATAGTCATCTCCACGCCGGAAACATATGTTAAACGTATGGTGGGATTGTACTAGTAGAGACTAGTAGTGCGATTGCCGCTGATTGCAGGAGACCACGTGCGTTGGGAAGAGGTTGATGAAGAAGGCGCCCACATCAGAAAATTCCGAAACGGGTTTTATCTCCGGCCTTGTCAAATGGATCTCATTCATTGCTCGCGCTTCCGCTCGTCGTGGTCGTAGAAATGTGGAAGTGTGGAAGTGGGATGGGATGTCGGTGTTGGGCGCGTCGCTTTCGATCTCCAAAACGACGTTCGGAGTGAAGTTCGAACACCGTTTGATGCTGAACGTCGAGAGCCTGGAAGGTGGCTTGTCGACATGGGTTATCTACTGTGCGTAACCTGTGGCACAATATGAGTTCGTCGTGTTACTCTATAGCGGACCTCGCTGCACAGGAAAATAGTATCGCGGTCTCCATAGAATTCGTTCAACGACATGCATCTCGTCTTATTTGGGATCCGCGATCACTGAAGTACTGACGGCTGAGTATCCCATAGCAACTTGCGGCCCCTCATTCATGAAGGCCGGCCGGAATGCTCGCAAATTCACATTAACTGTTAATTCCGTCCACAAACTGACCTCCCTAGTTTCAAGTACGAGAGCATAATTGGCCATCTACAGCAGAAGCTAACCTTCCGAAACTCCCTGCACCAGATTCACTGCATGGCGAGAAATAGGGGCCCCCAGTGGAACCGGGAGTTCGTCATCACCTGGCAAGACTGTTGGATCTACCGAGCCATCAGGGAGATTAAGTGTTTGTCCACGGGTTCGGATTGAAATGGGGACGTACCAGATCTTGTCACCACAGCCACTGTATCCCGTCTCCGTCCGCGGTGGGAGTAGGTAGAGGCAGCCACGACGGTTGCGTCGCCCCTTCCAGGCACCGGTGTATGTCTTCGAGGCTCGGACGATCATCCCGCTCAGTTTTCCAACAAAGTTCCAACATCTCCCATATATTATTAATGAACCATTCTCCGCTCTCTCCTTGAGGTCTCTGAGGACGTTCACCTCTTATGACCTTCTGCATGACAGCTATGTCCATATATCCGGAGAACGGTTTTTGTCCGCTGAGAACCTCGTATACCACCATCCCCAGTGCGTAGATATCGGATTGCTTGGTTGAGCGACTATCCTCCGGTTTGGAACTTTTTGGATCAAGGAGTTCTGGGGCCATCCACCGAAGTGTACCACCCGCGGTGTATGTGATTGAGGAGATGAAGTTCGCCTTATCAGAGATGACTCTAAGCAAACCAAAGTCCGCAATGCGCGCGTGACGACTGTGGTCGACCAAGACGTTGGCCTTAAATCGAGTAAGCCACTACCCGGAAGAGTGAAGATTAAATTCAGAGACATACCCCCTTGAGATCGCCGTGAATCACCTCCCGTCCATGCAGATAGGCTACCCCGCTGACAGTATCCATCAACTATACAAGTGAGACGGTTATCAGAAGGTTGGAATGCAGTGACTCTAAAAGGAACTTACGAGCCCTAATCTGTCCGCAGCTGGATGTTCCTTCACAAACTCGTTGATGGTACCATTCGCCATCCATTCCGATACCATCACGAGCCGAGTGTTGATCGTTGCCGCCCCTAATAGCGAGAGTACATTCGGATGGCGAAGTCCGCTCCATATCACAACTTCCCTGCAGAACCTCTAGCGCCCACGCCGTCGTCCGGTCATCAATGCGTACCACAGGTGAGAGAGGATCCTGAACTTACCTCCCTAATTTTCTGATAGCCAACGGACTGATATATTCTCGGAATCTTGATTGCGACGTCCTGCCTGCGAAATCTGCCCTTCCATACATCTGCACACCCACTCTGGTACAGGGGGGCTTCCGCTGGATCCCAGGAGACTGGAATGCTCAGTGATCTCGGAAGTATGGCCTGACGGCCGCAAATCTTTGACAATACTTGCAAACACCTCGCTCGTAGCGCGGGATCGAGGAACTCCAGTGCCTGATTAGAAACCCCAACGGAAGTTAGTAGAGGTGGTCTTTGGAGACAGGAGAGCACATAGGTATACCTCGTATATCATATCAGCAAAGATCTGAGCGCAATCCCCACTAAGTTGTCCAATCGCCTTGACCTTGTCGCTGTCTGAGAAGATGGCGTCGATGAGGCCGCTAATCACATATTTCCAGTCCGAGGGATCGGAATTGTGGGACGCGGACAAAACAGGGGAGAGTGCAGGAGTCTCAGGACGCGTCGGATGTGTGACGCCCGGTGGTGCCTGTATCTTCCGCCCGTTATCTGCAGAAGGAGAATCTACTTTTTGTTCACGGTTGCGAGAGAACGGTAACGTAAACCCCCTTTTGCGAATCGTCGTTCTCGGTGTATTTGGGACGGGCGCAGTTTGTGAACGTGGCCTGTTTGAGCGCCTCGTCAATTGTGGTCCAATTGCCGGTTGAACGGGGGGGACTAGGAACGTAAACCGCTTTCCGGGAGCGGTCGTTCTCGGCACATCTGGGACGAGGGCCAATTGTGAACGTAGAGTTCTTGCACGCCTCATCAATTTCGCTCTAATCCCAGGTTGAACATCAGGGACTGGGGACACCGGGCGGTCACGGCCCACAAGAATCAGGAACGGGTTGTAATCGTGAGCGTGGCTCGATCATCGATAGAGACCGCAATTACCTTCCGCCAGCGCCGTCAGCCCCAACGTGGGCAGATCTCTAGGAGTACCCCCGATGGTGATTGGTGCACTTGTTTGGTCATCTATGAGTGGGGAATATCGCCTTCAACCAATGTCACCGATCGAGAAAGCACGTTGGTTACCTCGTTCACCCTCCGCGATCTGTTGGATGCCCGACACCGACAACTGATTGTATACGGTGCGTATGTCCCACCGCATCTCCCGCCTCTCGTTCCAACATATCGTGATCATGTTCCATACCTGGTCCTGTAACCATCGGGTGTTCGTCGGACGGGATGGCCGATCGCCGCTCACGACCTGGAAGATGATTATACCATCCCGAGCGCTCCCGTATGGTAGGATCTCCGTGAGAATCTGAAAAAGTAATGGCGTCATGGATGACCGTGTGAGGTGTGACAGAAACTTACCTCGTAGACCGTCATCACGAGAGAGTACACGTCGCTCTCTTTCGAGGGGTTACTATTTGAAAGGTTGAACTGGGTTGGATTAAGCAGTTCCGGAGCCATGTAACGGACAATCCCTGGCTTGGATGTTGTTGTGCTACCTGGCTCCACGACGGTGGGATCGGTGATCACACCCGTGATCCCGAAGTCCCCAAGGCGTGCAATACCATCCTGACTGATCAGGATGTTCCCCTGGACAAGAAAGACGTTGGCGCATGACTTAGGTGGAGACGCTCAGCACTTACAGGATTGATGTCACTGTGTACGATACTTAGTGAGTGTAAATATTCGAGGCCACTGGCGGCTTGCACAAGCTATAGAGGACGAACCCTCAATTAGTTCGTCCGTGAAGATGACGGGGGTCGCTTACCAGCCGTAGCCGATTGACCCCCCGGTTATTCTTGGTGTACTCGAGGATATTTCCATTTGGCAGCCAAGGACTTATGATGGAAAACGAGAACAGCTTCTCCGAAACTCCAAGGAATGGTACCACATTCGAATGTGAAACGTACTTCCAAGCCACGACCTCACGGTAGAACCTCTTTCGAACCAGGTTGAGCTCGCAGTCTCATCGGCACGGGGAGCTGTCACGCACCCGTTTGATCTTGTCTAGATTTACCGCGGTCTGTGTTCGGAAAGCCTTGATGGACACCTGGTTCCCATCCAGCTCGCCTTTCCAAATATCCGCGAATCCACCGGGAGAGTAAGGGACGGTCTCGCTTAATTTCACCCCGGTTGGGAAATATGATTCGGGCAAAACTCCGTGTGAAGGCGAAACTCTACGCAAAACCCTGAAGCACCTATTCTTCAAGCTTGGATCCACCGTGGGGGATAATAAGACCTGGGCATGGGAGACTTAGCGCGCGGAATGAAAATATGCGAATGAAGGTGTACCTTGTCAAGGATTTCTACAAGATCCTCGGCTTCTGCTGAGGTGAGCGGAGGCGAGGCGTCTGGCGATTGTTCAGTCCGCAACGTGGCGGAAACGACGAAGGGGATGAGTCGCGGTTCAACCCCCATCTTGGCGAGGTCTTCGGCAGCAATAGGAGGGAAATCTGGCGATACTCTCCTTGTTAGTGGGTCGTGGTCGTGCTGGCGGAGGTGACTCACCCTGTGGGCCCTGAGTTCCGTCAGGCATGTCGATCAGGCTCGAGTCGGCGAGGGGGGGGAGCGGGGACAGAATGTGGACTGTACCTTATCGGAGGCTGCCCTGGTAATATACCCATCTCCACGCCGAAAACGTACGTTAGATGTGTGCTGGGATTGTACTAGTAGTGCGATTGCCGCTGATTGCAGGAAACCACGTGTGTTGGGAAGAGGTTGATAAAGAAGGCGCCCATATGGGGGGGATCCCGCGTTCCATCCGCTTCCGAGCGATTCTACTACTCTTTTTCGTTAATGCACTTCCCAAAAACTCTGCCTGATAGATTGGTGCTTATTCCGAGCGTAAGTGACATCTGTTGCGTCTGAACCATGTGCCCGTAGAACAAATCAGGTCGGGAAAAAACATTCGGCTGCGATCGGGAACCTGCACTCTGTCAACTTGCCTTTTTATGGGACCTCGCATTACTTCGGACGATGTTTGCCCGCCGGCAGCCTTAAAACTTAAAGCTTAATTGGTACCCCATCGCCTTGACCTGCCGTCGGCAGGGGTTTTCGGTTCCAGTTATACGGCGATGTGCCTGCTGACCGGGACCGTTCGGCCGCCTCGCCCGACGATCCTTGCCAGACCAATAGGATACTTCAGTGGCAGGGATCAACTGATTTCCCGATCTTCCTGCCAGTGTGGAGGGAGCTGGGGTAACGGGTGATCGGTGTCTATTCGTCAGGGTACACTGTGTACACGAATCTAGGTGGATATCAAAGGGTTCATAAGGGAGCCGTCACGCGTTAGGACGCGCCTGTCGCGTCGGGATGCGGACGCTGTTTCTTGGTATCCACAAACTGCGACGCCGAGTACACGAGAATACGCTGCCCAGTGGACGTTCGTCGGGGCTTTCTCCTCAACCCGCCTTGACCGACCGTGCACATGGGTCACTCCCGTTCAATGTTCCATATCTCCCTGATTTCATTCCTGACCTTGCCGCGTGCGAATCCATAAATGTAGTTATATTTGCCTTGCCTTGGATGGTGAGCCCATTTTATTGTTCGGAAGCCCCCTGCACCGGGCGCGGGCGAATCATCGTGGTCTATCTTCACACCGGAAATAACTGTGTCGACAAATACTCCGACAGCTAACACCCGTCCGCGAGGTATATATATCTCTTTGGCCTTATCGATAGTCACCAAGGGCCGCCAGTTTCCCGCGACTCCAGTCACCTGCGGACCCCCACTCACGAAGGCCTTCCGAAATGCTCGCGAACCGTCCTCTCCAGTTCCAACTACCGGACCATCATCGTCGGTCTACAGCATAAACTAATATTTGACACCCCGCACTGGATTCGCTACACGACAAGGAATGATTCTCGACGGAACCGGAACTGGGAATTTGTCACTACTAGGTAAAGCTGTTGAACCTGCCATGCGATCAAGGAAATTAATTATTGGCCCATGGGTTCGGATTGAAATGCGAGCGTACCAGATCCGGTTACACTATCGCCACCTTCATCCACAGTAAGAGAGGGAGAAGGCTACCTCGACGATCGCGTCGCCCTTTCCAAACACCGGAGTATGCCTTCGAGGCTCGGGCGGTCATCTCGCTCAGCCTTCCAACAAAGTTCCAACATCTCCCATATATCATTTGTGAACCATACTCCTCTCGCGCCTTGAGGCCTCTGAGGACGTTCACCTCTTACGACCTTCTGCATGGCAACTAAGTCCGTACACTCGGGGAACGGTTTTTGTCCGCTGAGAATCTCGTATACCACCATCCCCAGTGCGTAGACATCGGATTGTTTGGTTGGAC
>Ga0307517_10004140_pt1 | contig 22374 bp, 20 predicted proteins | sample 23_EM_MG_FD_194515 | JGI IMG/M metagenome (GOLD analysis project Ga0307517, IMG submission 194515) | Populus trichocarpa ectomycorrhiza microbial communities from riparian zone in the Pacific Northwest, United States - 23_EM | ecosystem: Host-associated > Plants > Roots > Unclassified | place... | reverse complement strand
TATTTTTTTGTATTTTTTTTGCTAATAAGCGAAACCGTTACTTTATTTTTAATCATATTCCGTAATTGGGAAACATTTACCGTGAATTTTGCTGTTGACACAGAGCAGCCGCTCACTATGAGTGGGTTGGCCGAAGCCGTATAGGCCGGCCTAGGCTATATAGGCCAGGCCGGCCTATCAGGCAGCCGGGAAAAAGCCTATATGGCCTATAGGCGGGCCCGGCCAGGCCAGGCTCAGGCTTAACCAGGCCTGCAGGCTCGGGCCAGGCTAGATCCGAGAGAATTTCGACAGGCCGGGCCCGGCTTTACCGAAGCCTGGCCGGCCTGGCCCGTTGGGAACACTGAGGCTCCATAGACTCCGAATATCTGAGTCCTTCCATCCACGTCTGGCACTGCATTGATCCCAAACCGAGCAGCATTATCGAAGTACTCCCAAGAGGCGTATCTACACCAATGGCATGGGTGGTGTATTTCTTTATCTGAGAGGTACAACACTTGGGAACATAGGGGGCCAATAGAATAAGTGCACAACCACAGCTTTCTCCAACTCAGCACAAAGTCTACATACTCCAATAGAACTCTCCATTAGCTCTCACGCTTGCAGGCTATCCCCGTTTCTACAGGCAGCAGACTACACACCTACTCCAACGGAACTCTCCATTATTCAACACTATAAGGTTATACGCAGCGAATATAGATCCTGGTGATGTGGCTATACGGAACTTTTGTTGGTACAAACAATTATGATAGAGCAAAGTTATCAAAGGGGCAAGAAGAGATAATGGAGTGGTGTTCGGTAACAAATGACTTTGATAAAATGGAAGAACTGGCATTCTTATATCCTCCATGAGATGCGACCTTTCCTGCACAGCATACTTCCTGCGGGTGGAACACCTTGATTAGTTTCTCTGGCACAGTAGCTGTCTGAGGTTACGCAGAAGAGGCCGGAGATACAGTGTATAGTAATGGGACTTGAATGATGAAAGGCAGAAAGAGATTGATTCTATCTTGCTTGCTTGCCCATACACGCGCGAGACGGTGGCACTTTATAACAATCGGCAGTATCAACATTCATCAATATGACTCTAGTTACTTCCCCGTACACCACATTCCAAGTCGCCTGGCCATTGGCCGAACATATGTGCACCGCAGATCACATTGAAGTAATACTTCCGACAGTGGCTCCCTCCTACTTCTCGGCTGGATCCGATCCCAGGTGGAAACCCACGCACGGATGTTGTGGTTAACCGGTTTGCAGAATACTGAGGGCATAACCACGGATGCCATGTTTGTCTCAGTACTCATGATATTCCGTGTTTTATTGTCGAGAAATGGAGGTTTTTGATGCAGTCTCACTAGATATGCAGGGTTGATATCTGAGATCGGTCATGGTGATAGGGTTTCTAATCAGACGTGCATGGGAATATATGCAAATAGCCACCTGTCTACCGCAGTCCGCAGACTACATATCCACTCCAATGGAACTTTCTACTATCTCTCATGCAAGTAGGCCACCCTGCTACTATTGTCAGCAGACTACATATCTACTCCAATGGAACTCTTCATTATCCTCATGCCTGCAGGCCACCTCTTTACTACAGTCAGCAGACTACGTATCTACCGCAATTGAACTCTCCACTATCCCTTATACCACTGTTCCCCAGTCAGCAGACTTTATATCTACCCTAATAGCACTCTGCAAGTTGATTATCTCTCATGCCAGCAGGCCACCGCTCTACTACAGTCAGCAGACTATGCATATGCATCTACCGCAATTGAACTCTCCACTATCCCTTATACCACTGTTCCCCAGTCAGCAGACTTCATATCTACCCCAATAGCACTCAGGCTCTTCAAGTTGATTACCTCTCATGCCAGCAGGCCACCACTCTACTAGAATCAGAACTCTCAAAATCGCATTTGTACTGGGGGGGTACCATAAGTTGGGCGACACCCATATAAAGTAACTAGGGTTTTTACCCTTACAAACGCGGTTTGCACCAATCTTTTTTGTATGAGGGAAAAAGTCGGACGATACCCAGAACAGGCAATAAACCAAGACTTTTTGGGGCACCGCACCCGACTTACCCTTGTACCCGAGTACAATTGGCTCTAACAAGACGGGGAGGAGGAGGCACCCATAGTCCTGTTAATCCACTTTAGATATCAAGAGTTCTACCAGGCTCCTCCACCCCCATTTTGGACACACCATACTTGACAATGATCGAAGATCATATATGTTATCCGAAACCCCCACATATCAAAGTCTCTTGAACAATTTGTTCGCCTGACATTCAGGACACACTATTCATCAAATATCCAACTTTGCATAAGCGTGTGCACTTAGAAATTAAACTGGCAGATTGTGTGAAATAGCTGGAGCTAAGGCTGTCTGTACGCACAACCTGTGGCTTACCCTCAACACCATCCTATTTCCTCTATAACACAAGCAGGATCGTTGCCCATACCCGACTACACTCAACAACATATACAGATAAATCCATTCCAATACAGAGAACGGGGAAAGTCCAAATATAGGTCCGGCAGAGACAGAATGGTGCGGCAATAATACTTCTCACAGCAGACGAGCTCAACCTACCCACACCAGATAAGCATGGTAGAACACCACTACGGCCGACTGCTAGGAAATGTTGCAAGGTTGTGGTAAAGAATACTATTCAAACAAGGAAACGTCAAAAATACTACTTGGATGAGACACCGCAGGCTCGATGAGCTGGATCGCTTTGGCCTATTACTGCGCTGGCGGGCCACGGACAAAGGGCAAAAATACATGCTACCGCAAGCGCATATTCTTAGCTCTGGCAAACAATGGTTTGACGAAGCTAAAAACCGGTTTGCATTACTACTGATGACTCCAACCGTTGGCCGGCCTGGCCTGTGGGTAGCTCTAGGGTCGCAAAAAGAACGGAACCATAGAATCTCCTAATTCCTGTACCGATTTCGAAGGTTCCTAGCGTGGTTGATGGCATAGAAAACATTTCCGCCTTTGCAACACGCAAATGACTTCTAATCTCAGAACTTTCTAGGCAACTTGAAAGTGATAAATACTGACAACCGGAGGCAGGCCCAGGTATACCCATCAGCGAGCCAGGAAGAAACACGACCAGCCAGAGCCCTAAAGCCTCTATTTGCGATTGATACCAACCACGGTCAAGAGATACCATGATTGTGCACTGCAAAATACTTCCATGGACCGCATGCAAGCTCCAACCAGAAGGGCAAATAGCCTGCCTAGAATTGGGCAGTTGTTGGCCACCGAACGGCAGGCAATTAGGCCAGCGCCTTGACCACCTGCCTCATAGTGGGATCTATCGGTGCCAACGATCTTAAGTGACAAGGGCAGCGACATCTCCCCCAATGCCTCCGGCAGTGGAATATGGAAGAAGGTTGATTGATGGAATAGATGACCTGGATGGTCAATGTTTTCTTACTTCTCTGTACTTTGCAAACTTTCATTCTCTCATTTTAATCGTAATGTATTGTTTGGCTTTGAAATATTGGATGTCGGGTTGGAACAACCCATTGCCAATTGGGCAAAGCTCGGAGGAACAGCGTGGATGATTTCGGAGGAGGGTAAACCGGGTTACTCGAAGGTCATAACTCACAGTGCACGGACCAGAGAGCCACTGGCACATATAGAACTGTCGACTCCCACGAGTTGAGAACCTCGATGCTCGCTACAACTCGCATCCTCGTCTCTAAGCTCTCTACAGCTCGCGCTTTTTTGTCTCCCACCCACCACCCCTTACTCTCTTACTGCGCCCTCATTGTCACCTATGGATCTATCGGTGCCAACGATCTTAAGCGACAAGGGCAGCGACATCTCCCCCAATGCCTCCGGCAGTGGAATATGCAAGAAGGTTGATTGAGGGAATAGATCACCTGGATGGTCATGGTTTTCTTACTTCTCTGTACTTTGCAAACTTGCATTCTCTCATTTTAATCGTAATGTATTGGTTGGCTTTGAAAAATTGGAGATCTATAAACTCTTATTACCTGCTCAAACTGTTACTTCCATGGTTGGTTTCAATTTTATTGACTTCAATTGTAAGCAATCTGCTAAATAAACTAGTTTGCAATAAAGTGAGTATACAAAAGGCATTATTTTTTATTATTAATTGAAAACTTCATATTCTGATTCTCCATATTTAAAAGTACTTTCTAACAAATTTTCAATGTGGTATCACTACTATTTATGCAGATATTAAAATATATTTTTGATTTTCCAGTGGTTGCCATGGTGAGCCACATCCCGGTGATGAGCCGTTAATAGGTGAATGACGTTACTATTAGCTTCTTTTCTTTTCCATCATTCACGTCATGGTAACTAACTCTCATTCAACTCTAATCACCTGTGTTTCCTAGAATCAATGCAGCTTGAAAGTCTCTCAAGTACTAAAGTTATGATAAAATAGTTAACATCTTTAAATAGAATTGGATTAATACTTGTTCATGAATAGTTTAGGCTGTTTGGGCGGCCCGGGCTTTTTTGGGTCGGGGTCGGGTTTGGGTCAGGCCCGCCATGGTTTGGGCCGGGTTTGGGCCGGGCTTAAGAATTTGCGGCCCGGACCGGCCCATTGTGAGGCTTGCAGAGTTCTTCCATTCCCAAATGTTCCTGCCACCTTTGCCTGTTTTGCTAACCTCTTGGTGTAACACTTGCTGGTTCCATCTCTTAGTTCCAAACCTTTAGTACCTCTAGCGCGTGTTCCTGCATCATCCCCAAACATCTCCGATGCACCTAACCTTTGACCCAAACGCACCACAACTTCAACTCCTATGTTCTCCAACATTCTCCAAAAACAACTTTTCCTAAGCCAAACGTTTGTTATCGTAATTCATGTCGTAGATATGGAACCTTCGTGAAAACTTTAACACGCCCAAACAATTACTCGTAAATCCCTAAAGCCTCAGAAAATAATCCAGGTACGACCCCGCCAAATCCCCTCCTAGGATGAAGGTAAGATAGCTGAGCAACACTTCACTCCCCCTCCCATACCTATCACCATATACACCATTCCAGCAATCCCCTTTCCCATATCAACCTACCTGCCTCGTCCGGGGTAATCTTGTACTCCGCGTACCCCGGCCCCTCCTCCCTACTACCCGAGCAGCAACTCTTACCAGGACCCCGATCCCTCTTCCGTCAAGAACCCACTTTCCTGGATCTCAGGGATGGATCAAGCTACAGCTTGGTTTTTTGTATTCGCCTCTGTGACGGTTTCCTGGGCAAGAAGGAGTGTGTATTCTAGCATCGAGTTACCGGGGGCATTATAATTAACTTGGAGGCGTGCGTCTAGGACTGAGGGCACAAAATTCAGGCTAACTAGAGTATGTAGAGTTCTGAGATAATGGCGGAGATGATTTCTACCACAATTGGCTTTTTCTGGGGTGAAGAGTCGAGATGTGGGTTCTATTTTGATGAGGGGCAGGGGCCAGGGGTCAGGTTGCTGCATCTGGTGGTCGGGCTGCGGTGGCTGAGGGAGTGCAGTTCATTGGGGGTTTGATGGCTGCTGCTAGCGGAGAGCAGTGAACCCAAGCGTCCAGTCCGTCCGTCGTCAGGTCTGGACGGGACGGATGGTGGACGCTCTGTGACGCCCGGGACGGACGGTATCATAGCGGCCGTCTGGGGTCTGCCCGGGACGGACTGGCGGGGACTATGGTTGTCTCACCTGGGATAGTTTGTATGACAGTTATGAGGTAGGGGTGGTTAATGCCGATCTTAGGAGTCATGTATTGTTGTCTGGCCATTGGGGTCATGAACAGAGACAGGAAACCCTATCTCATTGGTGAAGTTTTCTAGGAAAAATAGTTCACCCCACCTTAGAGCAAGGAAAGTAAGAGTGATATTGATAATGATTTGACAAACAAGAAGTGCTAACCAGAAATCACATCTATGCTAATATCCGACTGAATATCTGAATCACCGGAAATGGAAATAATCCCACCACCTCTCATCTCCGATGCTCCCATTGCCTGATTTTCAAGATCTTCTACCATAACCTCTCCCTGACTGAGCACTTGCTCCAGAATCAATTTTCCTTTTTGCCATGATTTCATGCATTCGATTGCCGCTATAACCTCATCACTTAACCACCCCCAGCCGTCTGTTATAACATTTTTACCACTATTGTATATACTCATAGGTTTCAATTCTTAGTATAAATAGAGAGATAAGTTACTGATAGAAAGAATGGAAGATTGAACTAACCTGTTGAACACACGTTCTACTTGTGTGGACATCACTGCAATACTGTAAATTACAAGAGCCATATGTGACAATTGAGTCCACCTCGGGTTTTTTAATCGAGTTGACCAATAGCCCAGTAAATCAACCTTTTCAATCTCTTCAACACTCTGAAAATGATCCAATTGATCTATATCCTCATGTGTGAGGCAAGCTCTTTTTGTTTTTTTCGACTGTGAAAGTGTTGAATTAGTTGTAACGATGCTGGTCCCGGCTGAACTTCCACCGTCATGTGTACTCGGGTTTTGTCGATGGAAAGAAGAATTTTGATTATATCGAGTGGTGGTAATGTGTTGAGGAACTGCCTTGTATTCAGAATCCCATAACTCTTTACTCTGACGCTGAGCAATTTCCACCCAACCAGGATTGTCAATCCATTCAATCTCAAAATACCTTAACTTCATGTCTGGATCCAGTGTGACTGCTGCATATAACACTGGTAAACGGTCTGCTAGTGCATAATATCTTGTATTTAATATTTCAATATTAGGTATGACTGTTATTGAAACAAATGTTTAACGAGAGCGCATAGAGGGGTTGGAGCAAATTAGACGTGTCTAAAACTGACCATCCATTGTTAATGGATGTTAGTAAATAAAGACTATAGATTGAGGTATTCAAATAGGTAATTTTTGCGGATTTCAAATGGGCCAATAGTTCATCCATTGCAGGTAGTACCCGAGCTAAATAGGAATTTGAATGATCCTTTTTAGAACCCATTTCTTGTAACATCAGGGTCAGCATTCGGAATGGCTTTAGAATATATAAAATCACCATTAAATCTATGCAATCATCTAATGAAAGCTCATCCAGGGTAATTTGCTCAAGGAATGGGTTATCGGCAAGTGTACTGGTGGGTAGGTGGCTAGTGTCGGGAATCCCTCGTGTCCCTTTAATTTGCATCTCTTCAGTTATTGCTATTCGGATAAGTTCATCAAGAACATCCCATAGTTCAAAGGCTCTGTCAATAGATTTGGCGTCACTAGACCAGCATGTTATGTTTCCCACATGCGGTAGTAGGGGACGCGTGTAGGCCGCCCCACGAGCTTGGAGGACCTTCTGACTAAATCGGTCTCGTCGTTGTAGGGTTCTCAAAATCCACGTTTCTATATTATGCAGCTTTCCCATTGCTCCTTTGGTCTGCCAGGCTTTCAATGCTTGCTTTTCATTTTCCATAGTATACTCTTTTGCCTGATTGACCACTTCCTCAAATGCCTCCCAATCTGAGCCCCATAAAAGCCGTTTGACTACAAGATTTATTATATGACCAAAACATCATAAACGCATAATTTCAGGTTTAAAGGGAATATTTTGAAGAGCTAAGAGCTTGGATAGCTCAACCAAGGCCATGTCATTGTTGGTTGCATTATTGGTAGTGATGTATCCTAATTTGGAAATGATCTGATATGTATCTAAAACCTTTATTAGAGTTTCAGCAATATTTGCTCTACTATGGGAGCCAAAGAATCGTCGAAACCGTAGCGTGGCTGATACAAGTTGTCTACCATCTGTAGCCCAATGGCCAACAATTCCCAGGAAGGAGTGGTGATTTGGCGAAGGCCATAAGTCGAAACTCAGATGGATCCTAAATAGAGTTCGTTACAGGGCGCACGCGTCCCCGGAAAACATGGGTCCCCGGCCCATTTCCCCGCCCTGCCCCGCTCAACGGCCTGGGGCAAGGTGTCTTTTTCAGCATTCCCTGCCCCTGTCCCGGCTTAGCCCCCCGCGCCACCCATACCCCGTACTGGCCCCCGCTAAAAATGGGTGGTAACAAATAGGGCCCTGTTCAGGGAATTAGTGCTGGTGGGCCCCGGGCGGCGGCAGGGCGGGGATTACCCTAAAAATACCCCCCCCCGGCCCCGTGTAAGGTCGGGGCCTGACAAGTGAAAACCTGCCCCGCCCCGCCCCGTGACCAACACTAATCCTAAACAGAATTGTCTGGAAATATAACTTAATAGGCGTAAGCGATGTGCAGTGTAGTGCTATAACATGTGTACATTTTCCAGTAACGGTACACAGAAGCGGGCAGTGCACGATCTCCTATGTTTAGTTGATTTATATTTGGTTTATTTGATTTGATTTCAGCTCCGCCACTGTCTCTGAGTCAGATAGGCTATGCTATCGTATTTCTATGTTTAGTTTGCTTTGCTGGAAGTTTATATTTGGTGTTCGTTACGGGGCGGGGCGGGGCGGGTTTTCACTCACCAGACCCCGCCCTTACAAGGGGCCGGGGGGGTATGTTTTGGGTAATCCCCGCCCCGCCCACGTCCGGGGCCCACCCGCACTCATTCCCTGGACGGGGCTCCATTTGTTACCACCCATTTTTAGCGGGGACCCGTCTGGGGTATGGGTGGGGCGGGCGCCTGAGCGGGGACAGGGGCAGGGAATGCCAAAGAAGACACCCCGCCCCAGGCCGTTGAGTGGGGCGGGGCAGGGAAAAGGTCTGGGGGTCCGAGTTTTCCAGGGCCCCGTCCGCCCCGTAACGATCTCTATTTATATTTAGGATTCTGGGTATGGAATGGTCATGTAGCACTGGTGGAGGCTGAGCTATGTTTCTTTCTTTGGTCTTGCAGGATTACAGGATTCCGGTATGTGCCCAGCTACTGGTAATGATCGTGATTGCCGGAAGGCTATCGCTCTTGGGTTTTGTATTGAAACCAGTCTCCTGGCAAGCAGGAGACAGCAGACTTCGACAGACCTTCAGTCTAAGAATACACTTGGTTGAACGGCAATCCCTGAGTTCAATTTGTCCCTCAACTATTATCCTTTTAGCTACCGGTCCCTTGAAGCCTCCCTTAGCACCAGCGCTAGCAGGTCTACCGCCGGTCCTATTGTATTTTCGTTAGACAGGTTGCAAAACAATAAAGAAAGGCTGGATCGTGATATAGCACAACAATTGAGAAAATGCGGGAGTGAGAGAAAGTAGTACTAGGAAGCGCTTCCGGAAGCTTATTCTAAATCAGAGTATTCAGAATTCATTAACATTCAGGTATTCTTATATCGCTTCCTCATGTATGTCCAGGCCGGACATGCTACATGACAGCTGAGCCTTACTCGTAACAGCCTAGCCCTGCACAGAGCCATCTAGACCTATAGATGATGTCCAGACACTACAAATACCGGCTGGTCTATATTGATGACGGCCGGGCCCTATAGATGATGGCCGGGCCCTACAAATTACTCACGGAAGAACTCATTTTATGTAAGACTACAGCCACTCCATTGCAATGACTTCACCATCCTACATCCAGCATCGTGCACGGGTGGCCTTCACCTTGTTCTAACAATTTGGGGAAAAGATTTCGGACAAAAGTACAGCACTCAATACACCGAACGTTCCTTTGAAATACAGTTTCCGGTCACCTAACAAGGGAGACCGCAACAACCCGTGAACAACAGAGGGATAAACTTTGAGATACACTGCTGCTGCCCGAGAGCAGGCTCGGATATTGTGGGGTAGTAACAGAGGCTGCACGTAGGCTGGAGTGATCTAAGTCCCGGAATCACGGCCATTATGATATATCAGTTGGTGGAGGCCTGAGGTTGACAGCTTCCTCTCTCTCAGGGCACCATTTGTTCCTGGAGGGTTTGTTAGCAATTCATTGTTAAGGTGGTAATTCTAGTCGATCCTCTTCAGTTTCTTCAAAGATAGGAGATTGGTGAGGCAGGAGAGTTAGGTTTTGGGTTCTGCATGCTGAGGTTATAAGGTCTCGCAAGAGGTTGATTTGCAGTAGATTCCGAGGGTCTGCAGGTGGTGGGCTGGGCGAGCCTTTGACTTTCCATTGAGGATCTGGATTTTCCACTTTGTGAAGAGTTGCCCCAGTTCCCGAGGGTGGTGACAAGGAGGTGCTTGATGCGGATAATAATTTAATACTAGCAGCCGCTCTAGATAGCATGTCAAAAAGGGCTCTTCAGCCTTCTGTAGCCTCTAGGGGAGCATTCGCCTGCCCATCTAACATTTCCCTATCGTCCCTTGCCTGTGCCTATGGGTTTGATAGCACCATCCTGAGGTTTGGGGGCCCTCCTTGACATCATTCCCTGACTCAGAAGTTTTGTTAAGCTTCTCCGAAAACCTCTTTCTCACTTCGGGCTCAGCCAGATCTCGTATCCCCGGTGCAGGGTTTGAGTACTTTTCCTAGGCTGCCATTAGCGAGCCCTTTGTCCGTTCCCTCTGACTCATCAGATTTGAGAATCCAATGACACTGGGAATTTTAGATATCTGTGAAGCAAGTTGATACAATATCTCAAGGTTGGGGTATAGTCTTGTCAAAATCTAGCCGGGGAGGGAGCTGGAGGCTGGCTCGATCTGAAGGAAGTATTCCTTGCTGGTAGGTTTTGAGCGAAGTGGTTTGCCGGAAGTGTATGTATGTGGTGTGAGGTGGCAGAGTTCAAGATGAGCTCGGAAAGAGAGCTCCTGAAGTTCTGGGGCCGGCACAATAAGTTGATCTAAAGAGGTAAATACCCCAGGTTTGTGGGCAGGGCATTGATGATTTTTCCACCTCCTTCCTATGGGCTCTTGCCAAATCCTAGGAGGAATGGAACGGGATGAAACCCCTGATCATCCAAGACACCCAAACAGGGCTCTCCATTATCCCATCCTTTAATACCCTATTCGTTAGTCTTGTAGGCAAAACTCCTATCCCTTTAGAGGCATGTACTTCTTCACCATCATTTTCGGCAATCATCTTTGATAATTCTTGAGCCCCCTTTATATTCTCCGGTTTCTCTTCCACTCTAGTCAGCCTCTCGCTTCACGGGCTGTGCCGCCGCAGTGGCGCCTTCCTGAGAACCATTTATGACACCGATATCTACCTTTTATAATATCCCGGCAACTGTCTCCACTTCCTGCGAATAGGCTGTCCAACAATTAATAAAGTCAGTACCTCAGCACTTTTCTACAGTCTTCTCTCATACTCCATTAGCTAATATCTCGGCTGAGTCCGTTCCGGAGTACAATCATCCACTTTTGTGGCAAGCGATGTCTGAAGAATATTCTTTACTGCCATCAGTAGCTTGTTCATCTGGATTTCCGGCTGAGCATGATGAAAGGAATTCTTCGATATAGGTTCTGATCGATGTCAGCGCAGTCTGAGGTAGTTCACTAAAGAAAATAACCAGGTACAGGGAAACCGCGATAAGCAGAGCAGGAAGGTGTCTGGAGGGATTGCTGGAAGGAAGAGGGCGCGCAGGCGGAGGTATTCTGGCAGGGGGCATTGGAAATATCCCGGTCGAGAGTGGGGTTAATAATTAGACAGAAGGATTCTAGAGGGGTGAAGTGAGGCGGTTCTTGCAAATGGGGGGGGGGGGTAATTTGCCTCGTTCAGGCTCCATAGAAATACACCTCACTGTCCCGGATTTTGCATATTTCGGTACCGGATGGAAATATGAAAACTTCTGACCCCTTCTCACATAGAGAATAAATTTGCTGTCCCGGATATCTCCCTTCTACTAGCATAATTTGACTACTCATATTACAGCTGCTGAAAAGCATGACCCACCGAGTTAGAGCAGAGGATAAATGTTCAGCTGGATCCTTTGTATCCCCCTCTTAATTGCTCACAGTAACAGTGAAGTCCACCGCATGTAGTCGTTCCGGATGACAGTTACTTCTGGTTTGTAAATGTTGGCCGCTCGGGCAGGGAGGTTGGATCTAGTGATGCAGCTCGTTTTTTCCTCCCATATTATGAAAGCTCCGCTTGTGGAATTTAGAAAGTAAATCCTGAGTACGGGGTATTGAGCCTGAGTGTTTTTGTTCTGATTTTCACTTTTTTCTCTAACTTTTTCTTCTCTACTCTTCCCTTCATCTAAACCTTCTATGGTAGTTTCTAGTCCATGCAACTCGGTTATCACTCGATTCCCGGTTTTTTAAAATTCTTCTTCCACCAAATATTTCACTCTCCCGGATGTTTCGCTGTCCCGGATGGCCTGTCCCTGATTTTGGCCATCCGGGACAGCGAGGTGCGACTGTAATGGATTTTGGCGGAGTAAAATGATCGTTCAGAGCTTGGTAGAAAAATATCCGCCATTAGTGAGCTTGGTATGTACAATGACACTGCCCACTGCCAAACCTCAGGGACCTCAACGACCTCACTGCCCCCACTGCAACGAACATAACCGCCACAGCCCAAACCACAACTTCAAAAACTCGCCGAACAGCTCAAGGGACTTCTATGCAACAGGATGCCCCACCTGATGGATTGTTCGGCGAAGCTTATCACGAAGGCGGGGGAGACTGAGTGGAAGGACCACTTCGGGGTTGAGGCCCACCGGGGTATTGCCACTAAAGGGCTCGTCTGCGGTAATCAGGGGGGGCCGCCCGTCCCAAGCCGGGACTGGGAACAGTTGCTGTATCAAGTAAAACTAGATTAGACACCAACTATAACACAATCAGGGGGAAGGGAATCATTAATCATACCCAGTCTACTATGTCAACCCGATCACCCCACATCCGTGACAGTGTTAGGGTCGCCTTAATCTTGTTTTCCCCATTCGGGTAAAACATTTTGCAGATAATAACAACACGCACTGCATCATTGGTTCCTTTGAGCCAAAGGTCGGAATCATTTGCTAACTTAACCCCGATTCTTACCAGCCAGATTCCAGGACCACAGACGGATAAAAGTTCAGCATCTTGTTTATGCATGGGATCCACGCAAGGTCTGGGGCCTTTTTCGAACCAGCAAATGCCCCATCAAAGTTTTCAAAGGTTGCAAATCATTAACTATGCCCCATAATATTGCGAGACTTCTGTCAAAGAATACTTACTCGGGGTGCAACTATTTATGGCTTGGAAGTGAATCTAGTTTAGCGGGCCATCAGTCCTCCACTTGGTAATTTCCGCAGTTAGCCACATCCTTGGGCGTTCGTGCAGCAAGGTCGGCAACACTAGTTTCAAAGAGCTATCACGAGACCAGTAGTGGATTCTAATATTTATTCATTAATACATGCATTGTAAAATTGCAGAAAAACTCGCCGAAAACCAAAAGTGTCGGGTTATCGTCAGGTTTGTGGAGGGAGTCCAGAATCTTGGTAGCCACGCTGGGATTAGAAACAGAAAAGATAAGCAGATCACGGTCATGAATTTCAAATGATTTCCTGATCGTGTGAATAGTGATGGGCAGGATCACGATCGAGCAGATCATGGGGACCATGCTCGATCATGATCTGATCGAGAGGACCCTATATTGGAATGATTGATGAAACTGTTGAAACGACTGTTGTTGATTGACTAAGAGAGAGAGAGAAGTGGGGGTGACCCCGGCTATGTAACAAGAAAAGACGCAGTCACGATTTCCCCAGTTCACAGAGCCTCACTCGCCGCCGCATCACCGCCGCATCGCCGGCTTACATAACACCCCGCAGTCAACCATACCAGATATGGAAGGATGCTCCAACACTCCCACTCCTTCCATGTCGTATATGTATGAAAGAAAGAAAGAAACCCTCTGTAGCAGAACCACACAGCATACTAGTAGGAATAAAGAAGTAGCAACATAGAAGACAACACTGGGTAGCCTCCTTAAACCCCTGCTCAAAGCCAAAACCTTGGATAAGGGAAAAAAGCGTTTGAGTTAGGGGAAGAGTACTCAACCCGATACAAGCCCATTGTAATACTCCCACTAAAGTCCTAGCTGTAGACAAATAAAAGAAATCTGATATTAACATTTTTAAGCCTTTAGCTCAAGAGCTGAGCCATGCATTCCCAAGCCTTTGACATGCTGCCAGTGGAGATCTGAGGGTAGCGGTTTGGTGAGAATATCGGCACTCATCTCACGAGTTGAGATGTAGTCGATCGTAATAAGTCCTTGGTTAGAGACTTGCCGTATATAGTGATACTTCAACTCAATATGCTTGGTGCGCTTATGAAAGCGCGGATTCTGGATCAGCCCTAGTGCACCTTGATTGTCAACCAGAATCATGGTAGGGGGTAGAAGAGGAGGAAGACTCCCGTTTTGACTTATCCTTGTTAAATCTTCATAGATTCTCCGAAGTGAAACGGCCTCTTTGCTAGCTTCACAGCAGGCCAGATATTCGGCCTCCGTAGTTGACAAAGCCACAACCTTCTGCTTCGAAGCTTGCCAAGATATGGCCCCCTTACTCAGAAGGAATTCAAATCCTGAGGTAGATTTCCTATCGTCAATATCGCCAGCCCAATCAGAGTCCGAAAAACCTGAAAGGGTTCCATAGTCCTTGTAGTAATCAATCCCAAGGTCCGAAGTATATTGCAGGTACCGTAGAGTCCGCTTGGCAGCCAAGTAGTTCTCCATAGTTGCAGATGCATTAAACTTGCTGAGAACAGAGACTGTATAGCTTAGATCCGGTCTAGTTCCCACAGCAAGGTACATAATGCTGCCTACAATAGCTTGATATTGCTTTTGTTGTTCCGGTGAGAGTACTGCCGGTGGAGAAATAGGTAACTCAGTCTTGGCCTTATGTCTATGCTGGCGGGCCGTTTCCATTGGGGTTCCTAAGCCATTGCACTGTGCCATTCCAAAGCGTTCCAGAACTGAGAGAATTAGATTCGACTGGCGAACAGTTATCTTATCCTTTTCCTGGTAAATCTCTAGTCCTAGAAACTGCCGAACAGGGCCAAGGTCCTTCATCTGATAGTAGTTGTAAAGCTGTTTCTTAGTAGACTCAACTAAACCAATATCTGGTGATGCGATGAGTATATCATCAACATAAAGGATTAGGATAACCTTGACGGAAGTATATAGATTTGAGTCCGCAAGTGACTGAATAAATCCCATCTGTTTCAGTGTACCATCAATCTCCTGAAACCAGAGACGTGGGGCTTGCTTCAACCGATAGAGCGCCTTTTGTAACAGACAAATCCTATTGCCAAAGCAAGAGTCCAACCACTCAATCCCCGGTGGTGGCTCCATCAGGACAACTCCATCAATCTTAGGATAAAGAAAGGCAGTTACAACATCCATCTGATGAACATGCCAGTCTCTTGACACTGCCAGCGCTAACAGCATGCGTAGAGTACTCAAGCGCGCAACTGGTGCAACTGTCTCCTCATAGTCAATTCCATTGACTTGCTTGTAGCCTTTGATTACTAGTCTGGCCTTATATCTCTTCTTGCCATCTGCATCAATCTTGGTCCTGTAGACCCACTTACAGCCGATGATCTTCTGACTAGCAGTCACATGGTATTCCTGGGGTATCCACGTCCCATGCTTTATCAGCGAGGCAAACTCCTCTCGCATGGCATCCTGCCAACATTTAAACTCAACTGCTTCCTCATAGCAGGAGGGATCTAACACAGGACCAGCAGATGCACCAGGAGTTACCATGGCTGCAATCTTGGCCTGTACATGGCGCTTGCGTAGGGAACGGCGGAGGACAGGAGTGGTGACCTTGTCTTGGGTAGACCTGGGTTCAACCGCAATTGACGTTTTTGGTTGTGATATCGGAACCGCTTTAGTACTTTCTGAGACTTGATGATTTGAAGAGTGTAATCCCTCAAGTTCAGTACTAGCCTCTTGAACAGAACCTTGGTCAACCACCTCCACCTCTCGCTCTAAAATCATCCTACTTCCCAGAGAGCCCGGGGTGCCGCGTCCAGCAACCCCATTATCCAGCAACTCTATACCCGGGCTGCCATTTTCAACTACATCGCCAAACGAGGCGGAATCCAAAGCTTCATCATCATCATCGTCAAACCAGACGGTATTCATAGTCTCATTCTCCTGTAGCACTGTCCTCAAGACATCTGTTCCAGCTACCAAGCTCACAAGCTTATCCTCATCAAACTTTACATCCGATACCTGAATGACCTGCTTCGTAGACTGATTCCAAAGCCTCCATATCTTTGTAGTCTGGTGCACATAGCCCAACATAATACACTCCTGTGAACGACGTCCAAACTTCTTCTCCCCACGCTGGGGCATTGGAACCAACTTGTAGGCTAAGCAGCCAAACCTCCGCAGGTGATGCACCTCTGGCTTCTCATTGTAAATCATCTCAAATGGTGTCTTTCCTTTGTTTGACTGTGAAGGCGAGCGAGCGTGCAGATATGCTGCTGTCTGAACAGCTTCGGCCCAAAACTCTGCCGGCAACCTAGCATCGAGAAGCAGCGCCCGAGCCTTTATCGTAATCCTTCTTATCATCCGCTCACTTACTCCATTCTTATGTTATGTGTATGGAGGAGCTGGCTCATACTGTATTCCTGTCGCTTTTAGAATACCACGGAAAAGAGAATTGTTATACTCTCCTTTCCCATTGTCACACCGGAATCTGCGGATCTTATACTTCAGATGGTGAAAGTTCGTCCAAATCCATGAAGTGAATTCCTGAAAACGTGATGTAACAGTAGTCGAGCTCTTATCAGGAAGAAAGAATACCCAAGTATGGCGACTATAGTCATCCACATAGACAATGAAGTACTTTGCCCCACCATGCGATGGGACCGAGATAGGCCCACACAAATCTGAATGAACCAGCTCAAATGGTTCTGAAGCTCGCTTCACTTGCCTCCTTTCAAACCTTCTCTGCTGCTTCGTATTCACACACACAGAGCAGTTGACGCTAAACATATCATCGCCCTGCATGTCTCCCTTGCCAACTATCATCCTTAGAGAGCGAACATTCAAGTGCCTAAGTTGCTGATGCCAGCGCTCCAATGAAGGCACAAGTGATTTTCTAGCGACACTTAAAACACTATATTCACCGTCGCTCAAAGAAGACATTCCTGCAGGTCTGCCGGACAACTTCCAAAGACCTTGTTCTAGGTTAGCCAACACTACTGGACTACCCAAACTCATGTTGTAGCGTGAGATGTAGCATGTTTGGCCTGTAAATCTAACTTCATACTCCATCGAAAGCTGACCAACAGAGACAAGCGAGGCACCTAGACTTGGAACAAACAAGGCAATCAGGTCAATATGCCGTGTTCTGGCTGCAGAACAAGTCGAATCTTCCCTTGAGCAACCGCAGGAATCCAGGCCTCATCACCAAGATAGACTTTGATTTGGACAGGAAGTGGTTCCAGTGTTAGGAAGTCCGCTCGGTTAGGTGACATATGTTGCGAAGCTCCTGAGTCCACAACCCATGGAGCATACCAGCTACCAGAGTTGCCTTGTTGTGAGCTGGTAACTATAAGCGCATGACTGATCGTTGGCGTATGAGCTACTTCTGCGAACTGATGGCTTCCTCTTCCACTCAAATCTGCTCTCCGTGCCTCCAGCCCATTTCTCCGAGCAGAACAATCACGCCGATTGTGGCCCCCTCTGCCACAATGCCAACAGAGACCACTAGTTGCCAGACTTTGTACTCCCACTCTTCCGGTACTGCTCAGCCTGGTGGAGTGGGGTTGGTTCCATGAGAATCTACCCCTGCCGCGACCACGAGCCACCATTCCATGTGTCCTGTGAAGATTATAAAACCTTCCACCTCGCCGACCTGGATGGCTGCCACCTCTGACCTCTGTAGTGCTAGCCTGTCGCGGTGGCCAAGAGGTGTGGTGGGTGAGAAGAGCGGAGCCAGAAGTCATTGACAAATTCGAAGATGAATTGTCTGCCTGACGGGAGAGTAGAGTTTTCTCCCGTTCAAGCAGACGCTTGATAAGGCTGTCAATGCTGTGCTGACTTTCTTGCTCCATTAGAATATCAACATAGTTGTCATACTCCTTAGGTAGTGTGGATAAGAGGTGAGACTTGAAAGTTTCGTCGGTTATTGCACTCTCGGTTCCGGCTAGTGTTTTCTGAAAGCGAAGCAAGCAGGCCAAGTAGTCCTCAATCGTTTGCCCTGGCTGAGCTCAAGCTTGATTGAAGTTCCGGCGTACATCAAGCTGACCGGCACGGGAATTAAGTGTGTCAAACTTGTCCTTTAACTTTTTCCACATCTCAGAGGCACTGTTCACATCCTCTACATGTTCCTGAGTGACAGAGGTACAGGAGTTGTAGATGATCGCAAGTGCTTTCCCCTCACGAGCAATCCAATCGGAGCGGTTCTGCCGGTCCTCAGGCAGTGGCTGTTCTTCCTCACCCAAGGCAATAGCAAGAGCATTTTCAGAATGAAGAAAAATCTGAATGCTCCTAGCCCATTGACTGTAGTTGAAACTGTTCAGCTTCTGGGTGTCACCGTATTTTGTTCGGTAAACTCCATTGGATGCCAGTGTCCCAGGAGTGGTAAGGGAGCTGTAGTCTTTCATAGTTTGCATAGATAAAGTTGAGGGAAGGGGGCAAAAAGAGACAACAATCAGAAGTAAGAAAAAAGAAACGGTAGGACAACCTGGGCGGGTGATGAAGGAATCTTTTCAGCAGTAGATAAAACCTTTCAGAGACAGGGAATATTTTTCAGCGCATATCCCGGGCTCATAACCTGTTGAAACGACTGTTGTTGATTGACTAAGAGAGAGAGAGAAGTGGGGGTGACCCCGGCTATGTAACAAGAAAAGACGCAGTCACGATTTCCCCAGTTCACAGAGCCTCACTCGCCGCCGCATCACCGCCGCATCGCCGGCTTACATAACACCCCGCAGTCAACCATACCAGATATGGAAGGATGCTCCAACAGAAACTGGGGAGCCCTGATCGAGTGATCGATCATGGTCGCTGCTCGAGCATCATCGAGTATGGTCGATTATTGTCAACCATACTCGTGTATGATCGATTTTGTGCCCATCAGGGATTAAATATCCATTCAATATTGATTCTGAGTATTTTCGCTCGTGTTATAACAAGAATAGAAGAGCCATACCCTATCGTCCATTTATGTATCACGGTACTTGGTGGCTGATCCAGAGTGTGTATAAGCCCGGATATGTTTCGACTCCCTACTTAAGTTATTGTTGAATAAATTTATTGAAAGTCATTAGTAGTATCGGCTAGTTGCCATAGACTCGAAACGATGGGAGTGGTGACCTTATTATGGAGTCAGCAGTCATGATAGTTTGTTGTTCGATAATTTGTTGAGGAGCTATCAAGGTAAAGCCCGGCCAAAAGAATTGGTATCTAGTTTGCTGGTAGACTCCCTTTATATAAGTTCATCACATCACCCAATCACTAAGATTAGTAGAGTGATCGGTCATGAGCCAAGATGCTCGAGTATACTCGATAATGGTCGAGCATGATCGAGCAGTACCCATGATCGAGCAGACTACTGATCGAGCTAAACTCGATCATGATCTGATCGTGCCCATCACTACTTGTGAAGAATGTTATAATTCAGGTCGAGTAAAGCGAGTAGAAAATGTAGAGTAAGCGGTAGAGAGATGAATTAGAATTGGGCAGTTTACTTGGGCATATGATAGACGTTCAAATTCGCATAACATTTTCTAACTAGACTATCAGGTCCTTTATCATAGGATCTGCTTTCCTGAATGCCATACCTGTGTGGGTGAGAACTCGGTCTCCATCCACACGGAGGAAGAAAACTTTCTCTGACTGAAACAAGGAAGAAACAATTAGAAGCAAGGAGATAAAGTTTTTTGATATGAGACGAAGGGAGATGCAGTAGAGCGTTTCAAGAAAGGACTAACAGGAAGAAATAAGGTTAAACGATATCAAGCATAAGGGGACAAAATTCCAACAAAGAATATCTGCGGCAAGATTCGTGTTGGCCAAATTGGTGTTTGTTCCTTCCATTTGGGGGCCGCGTTCTTGCTCATCTACCGGAGTGTTGCTTGGACCAGGATCACAAAAGTCAAGCAACTCATCATTATCCTCTATAGATAGTCTCTGGAGAAGGAGCATATCGTCTGCCCTACTGGTGTTCGCAATATTGCTGTTCGTTTCTTCGATTTGGGGGCCCAGCTATGCCTCTTAGAGAACAGGAGTGTTGGTATGTGCCTTGTGACTGAGTGAGACTTCTTGTGAACACGTTGACCGGGTGAGCGTTCACCAAGGCGGCATCCTCAGTGAGGCTTGGCAGATATTTGTTAGCAGTTTGGTGTGATGCGTGCGGAGGTGTCAAACCACGCCAATGATCTACGGTAGCGTGCTTTGATATTCTTAAACTTGCGCGGTTGTCTTGTCATGGCTAGTAGTAACAAGCACAAGCGCGGACGATGAGATCCGGAATTGTTCTGCGAATAGGACTTTGATCGGATGCTTCTTTTTATTTTCGTTTCCTTTTGGTCTTCGGTCTATTGTGACATCAATAAACCTCTCTGCCAATTACCCACAAAAGAACGCCATACCAGGAGGTGATCCTTCAGTACTGAGTCACTTTGGCATCAAGTTTCAAAACCCAGAGTCCGAAACTGAAATAGATAGCTACCCAACTAATCTGGACATATCTAATATTTAGCTTGCTGGTGGCGAATTCTACTGTCTCAGACCGCCAAAGGGATAGTGAACTTAAGCGCCGACGATAGCCTCGGTAAGCTCTTTCATAGTGCCCTATCTCAGGGGATACCAGTGAAAACCCCACAATCTCCCGTAACCTATAAACTCTCCTCTTCAAGTCCACAGTTGGTCACTCCGGCTACCCATGGGTGGGCTATAGTATGAGAGTTCAAAAGAATGGGCATACTCCACAACTATCTTATGATTTCCAAGGACTCTCCCCGACAGGTATCACTTTCCGTCTTGCTCTCTCCCAGCTAATCGGTAATCTATGCCCCGACTCCTCCCCTTACCCCCCTCGACAAAGCTCTCCTGACTCCCGTGTAGAGCAACGCCCAAAGTAATACTACCTAGTCTCATACATTGCACATAGGACGTTTTGAGGTGCAATCTGGTAATCGTAGAGGAAATGTTTATAGCAGAGGGCAGCAAAGTGTCCGTCTGAAGTTTGCCAAAACATCACCTGGGAACATCTACAAGTGACCACCAATGCATGGATATAGGATATTGGCCCTAAAGAAAATAGTCTAAAGACAACATTGAATGCAATCGAGAACTGGGCATGCGACCACTAGAGTCCAGTGCCACTAGGACAAGGCAGAATGCGGTAAAGATATTACTGGAGTACACAGAAAGACTTTAGGCCATGGACCACACAGTAAAATCAAAACAGGAAGAAAAAAGATAGTAAACAAGCACTTTGAGAATTCAACAGCACCCCAACATGCTAGAGAGCGTTCCTAAAAAAAAGGGAAACAGCTCTTCTTTGCACTGGCAAGCACTTCATACTAGACCTTGAAAGCAGCATCCCTCCAGGTCACCACTGTTCAATGATTTCCCATCAATTTCTGCAAAGCCAAGCAAATACATTAAGATGATAGTAAATATAAAGAGAGAATAAACTTGGAGAAAAAAAATAGAGAAATCTGAAAACCCAATGCTAGTCCCCCAATGCCATGCCTCTCACACACATCCTTTGTAGGTCCCCTGTCTGAGGCGTCGGGGGAATGTCGCTATGCTTGTCGCTTGAAATCGTTGTTACCGATATATCCCAAGATAACAATACGGCACCATATAAGTCTCAGGGGTGGTGGATGGGAAAACAAAGAACTCGAGCTGTAGCCAGCATGGAGATGAGAATCTGAGCTGTCGTGAGTTTGGAGGTTTCCAACACCTGGGAGTGCAATGACCATATATGTGCTGGAGCTATGGCTCCCGGGGAATGACACATCTACTCAAACCACTAGTAAACTATTGTCCCATGACCTGCAAAACTGCCTACACTTTGGCCGATTTGGAATGAGTTGTTCCAACCCAACATTTATGGCCCTCCACTGTCAGACAATACAGAAACAAGTTCATTTAACATCTAACAGATCCACCAATAGCTCTCAACCACTGCCTACCCCTTGATTATAATCTTGAACAATAATCTATTGAGCTCCCACTTTATAAGGAGGAAGATGTCCGGTAGAAGTCTAGCCCTGATCAGAATCTTATATAGAGTATATGTTGGTGAGAGAAGAAGGACCCATGAGTGGAAACAATTTGGGCTTTCAGCATGTTTGTTGTAACAGGTTTATTCCTGTCTAACGGAAATACAATAGGACCGGCGGTAGACCTGCTAGAGCTGGTGCTAAGGGAGGCTTCAAGGGACCGGTTGCGAGAAGGATAATAGTTGAAGGACAGATTGGACTCAGGGATTGCCGTTCAACCAAGTGTATTCTTAGACTGAAGGTCTGTCGAAGTCTGCTGTCTCCTGCTAGCCAGGAGACTGGTTTAAATACAAAACCCAAGAGCGATAGCCTTCCTGCAA
>Ga0307517_10004139_pt1 | contig 22378 bp, 18 predicted proteins | sample 23_EM_MG_FD_194515 | JGI IMG/M metagenome (GOLD analysis project Ga0307517, IMG submission 194515) | Populus trichocarpa ectomycorrhiza microbial communities from riparian zone in the Pacific Northwest, United States - 23_EM | ecosystem: Host-associated > Plants > Roots > Unclassified | place... | reverse complement strand
TGTATCATAGCTACCCATCCGTTTGTCCTCTGAAGAGATCAGGGACAACCGGAAATCATATCTTTTATCTTATCTCGTTGATGTGATCTCGCGAACGAGTACGCTTACCGATTTGATTTCAACACAACTGTCCTCAGAACTATCATCCCCTTCACTTCCACCTCCGCTAATTCTAGATATCAGGTAAAGCCAGAGCGGAGTAAAGATCCGTTCCATCCGGCAATGCAACGATTTACTCCATTTCCAAGGCATCAGATTCACGGGTAAAGGGCTCACAATCTACAGTTAGTCGTCCGTGAATCCGATGTACATTCCCCAATCGTTATAGGAGCAGGAAAATGCAGTGATTGATGATTCCTCGATTCTAACTCTCCGACGATATCCATGGGGAGTCAATCTTCCAGCACATCTTCACCCTGGAAGTTTGCAATTTTTCATTTGGTTCATCTATCCCAGATCTGGATGCCTTTGTTTCTTTCCGCCCGCACTTTCGTTATCCCATCAGCAACCTGAATTTTTCCTTGCTCTGTCGCAGCATCTGAATCCATGATACAATATATAAGGTTACATGAGGTATGTGTGCTTACAGGGACTATCGCGTCAGCCTTTCCCGAAAGTATCACCAGCGAGTTGCCAGCGAGAAAGAGGTGTAAGGGACTCTGTAAAATTCAATACGTAATCGCTTGCCAATGCTGGTTGGTGGCAGTGATGGCGTTGAAAACGCGATGGGCCATTTTTGGATACAGCTTCCAAATGTAGAATATTTGTAATTGTTCGAAGCCGGCAGCACCGCCGGCACGTGCCATTCGAACGCGTCTCCTCCGCTATTTGATAAACTCCAAGTTATCCACACGCCATGTAATCCCTACCTTCAGCCACTAACACAATATTGTCATGCCCTCCCTCGCTGAAATACGAGCTTCAAACTCTGCTTTCACGCATTCCTCGCACCCAGTGGCTGTCTTCGTGGGAGGCACGTCGGGTATTGGGGAAGGTATGGCGCGGGTCTTCGCCGAGCACACCAAAGGCGACAGCGACGTCATTATCGTTGGCAGAAACCGTGCCTCTGCTGAAAACATTTTCTCTATTCTCCCTATGCCCACCTCGACGTCAACTTCGGATAGCGATAAATCAACTCCGGCGAGAGAATTCGTGCAATGTGACGTAACGTCGATGACGAATGTCCAAGAGGCCACACGCAGTATTCTTACCAAGTACCCGAAAATTAACTACCTGGTGATGTCTCCAGGAATCATGACTTTGGCGGGAAGGGACGAGACGAGGGAAGGTATTGATAAGAAGCTTGCGGTGCATTACTACGCGAGGTGGAAGTTTCTCCACGACTTATTGCCGGCGCTGAAGAAGGCGAACGAAGCTGGAGAGAATGGCGCTGTGATGAGTGTAATGGCTGCGGGAAGCGGTGGTGCCATTGACTTGGAGGATTTGGCATTAAAAAATGGGTACTCGGTGACGAGGGCAGCGCTTGCCGCACCGACGTACAATGATTTGATGTTGGAAGTGAGTCCATATTTGTCGTCCGGTACGATGCATCTTATTGACTTGTTCTCTTTCAGTCCTTCTCGGAACAAGCACCAAACCTGAAACTCATTCACGCTAATCCCGGAGCTGTGCGGACTTCTCTCCTGTCCTCCTCTCCTTCCTGGTTGGTTCGTGCCTCCGGATTCATTCTTTCCCCTCTCATCCGCCCCTTCTCTGTGTCGGGGGTAGAATGCGGAGAATACATGTGGAACGCCATATACAGCACGGCGACTACCCCAGGTCCGTGGAGAACTGGCTCCAATGGTGAGAATATTGGGAAATTGCGATATATTGGGGACGAGAACCAGCGAAAGAAGTTGTGGGAGCATACGGTTGAGGTTATGAAGAACGCTCTCCGGCCCTCCTCTTTGGAAGGCGCGGAGCAAGGGAAGTAACATTTGGATGTGAGGTAGCCTCCATTGAGGATGGATGAACTGGTAGGTTTCCAGCAATCTTCCCGTTAACGAATTCTCATTTAATTGTAGGGATCACCCTCACGATTCGATGCGAAAATTTTGTACTCAATTCACGTATAATAATATACTTGCTGTTTCGTGCTGTTTCTTCAATCCATTATATAAGACGATAAACTGAACCCCAGGTACACATTAGAAGGCCCCGCTCGCTAGAACCATTTCCCGCTGCATGATTAACCGCCTTGGATGCATCACGGATGACCTACATCTTTGCTGGGATAACATTCGATATATTCTAACCTTTAGATTCACTGCGAACTTGACTTCTCCATCTTACCACTGTTGATTGACGTCGAAGACTTTCCAATACTTGTGCACTCGGTCACTCGAATCCTGACTGTCTCCGCCATGTGCCGCGATGGAAGGGAGATTGACGCGTCGGTGTGCCAGACTAGGCTGGCGGAACGTGTCATTAGGATCTCCTTCCGTGATCTGGACTGTACGAGTCGACATTGAATCCGCTCTCGAAGGAGGGAAGTAATCTTCAGATTCAATGTGGGCTCGCGCTGAACAGTCCTTGTTTTCCCAATCAGCCGTTGGTCGGAGAATGCTCCGCTCGAGCCTCGCGCCATCACGCGTTTAGGCTGTCTTTGGCTCGGGGACATCGTTCTCCCTGACGTCTCTAGGGGTGTTTAATATCGAGTACAGGAATAGGCCAGAACGCCACCTCAATTCAATCTCCCTTGACTCTACTCTGAACCCCAAACGTCTCGTAGTATCGATGGTCAACAACCCCTTAACGACTACTACAGCTCACACCCGAAAGTCCTCCGCCATCCAATTCCAGAACAGCATCCTCGATGACAATGACCCCCGCAACCGCGGTTTCATTAGTCCGCGGACTGCATTTGGAAGTATAAATGACTCGTGGCGGTGGGAGGGCGTAGGCCGGCAAAGATTTAGAAAATGAAGAGGATCAGTATCGGTCAGTCTGTCAGGGCCACTTTCCAAACGACCACCACAACTCATTTTTCTGGAAATACCTGGAAATATGGCGAACCATTGGATGTTACACGGAACCGCTAAATGCGAAGCTGGCCCATCTGAATCCTCGCCAAAGTCTGGACACCGGGGCCAAAATCAAATCTGGGTGTACCAGATGGCGTTCTCCACCCCACGATGACCTGAATTATTTGCTGTGGCTGCGCCGACTCCTGCTCCTGCCCCTACCGCTACAATAAAAAGGTGGCTCCGCCTGCCTCGACGTCCACACCTTTGCACGCACTTTCTTCCAGATTGAACCCACTTCTCCTTGCCGGGCCTCGTCGCCCATACCAGCGTAGATCCTGCAGCCGCAGCGTTAGGCCATGGAACTAGGGAAAGCGGATCGGCCCGCTATTTGTTCTGTCTTCTCGAAAATATTCTTGACATGCATTACTACGCGGCGGCGCGTTACCCAATTAACGAATGATAAACAACCGCCACGCGTGATCACCACCTAAGGACTGGTCGCGAGCCTAGCATATCAGCTGTATTCAACCAATCGTATTCAGATCAAGCTCGACGAGAGCCTGATAACCAGTTGTCGGCTATCGGAAGGTGCCGAATCGCCGACGAAAGGCTCCGTTGTTTTTTTTATTCAATCACCTTTATTTCGTCCCATTTACCACCTCACTACCTCTAGGATGCTTTCTCTGTGAAATAATGACCACGATGGCCAGCGGGATACCTTTGACCATTGATTGCACATCTGGGAACAATGCTCTCCCACCGCCTTCCCCCGGGCCATTAATCTGGCCCATCAGTAGGCCATGTGGCAGACTGGTAGAGGTATAAAAGGGCCATTTGGCCGCTTCTCCAAGTTTACGTCTTCTATTCCCCTCGTACTTATCATCCTATCAGGCTCCTGCGAAGGCACAACAACGTCAACCAACCTCAATTCCCTTCCTAAAATGTCGCGATTCGACAACTCCTTCCTTCCACTACCTGATAATTCGCCCCGCGCCACTCGCACCGAAAGAAAGCTGGCCAATACCACCCCAAGGACGCGTCGATTCTACGAGATGGTGGCAAAGGTTGAAACTGAATCAATCTCACCATCGATCCAATTCCAAAGCGCCATCTCCCGGCTGACGCCGGAAATCTGGAACGAGATATTCCAATACCTGTCGTACTCGGTCACACGTATCCTGGCCGTCTCTGCTGTATGTCGTGAGTGGAGGAAGGCAGCCCGTCAATGCCCCAGACTGTGGAAGAACGTGTCGTTGAGGATCTCGTTTCATGAACTGGATTGTACGCGACTGTACGGGATTCTTCCGGTGTTCCAGCTATCGAAAAAGGAGGGGATTAATCTGGAGATTCAATACGGGTTCTCGAAGACCGATCTTCATATGATCTACAATCAGCTGTTGATTCTCCCGTACAAGCCAAGTTGGAGAGTGCTTCGCTCGGGGCCGTCATGTATCCAGGCTGTCTTCGGCACGGACAGGTCGTTCCCATTGACCTCTCTGGAGGAACTTATTATCGAGCAGAGGAATATGTCAGAACACCGCCTTAGATCTGTCTCCTTGAACTCTGCTCCAAATCTCAAACGTCTCGTAGTCTCGATACTCGGCAAGTTCTCAACCCAGCAAGTTGTAGCACCCTGGAAAAATCTTGTCTCGCTGAACTTGGACGCAAAGGGGTCATCTTGCGATGATTTCCTTGCGGTTCTCAACCACTGTTCTAGGTTGGAAGCCTGCGTTCTTGGATTCACAGGTCCTTTCTGGCCAAACCTCAACGTAGATTTCGACCGCCGGATATATTTCCCCTTCCTACGCACCTTCACCCTCGTCGGGGGCGGTTACATCAACCCTATCCCATTTTCATCGTGGCTCTTCCTTCCAGCGTTAAAATTTTTGTTCATACGATCCAAGGTGGAATTTCATGCAGCACCGACCCAATCGCTAGTCAACGAACGATTCTTTGGAGATAGTCTTGTGAACTTTCTTCATGCATCGGGGTGTAATTTGCGGACCTTCGAGTTACATACTCAAGATATCAGATTCAGCGAGCTCGCTACGTGCTTACGTTTGATGCCCCTCCTCGAATCTTTGCGCCTTTCTATCTTCAACCCCCCAGGAATGCCTCCTTTCGATCAAAAGCACCCCGTTCGTCACCTGGGGCCGTTTTCAGGAATGGAGGTCGATCCAACAGCTGTTGACCTGCCATTGCTGGACACGTTCACGATCCATGGGCTCTACGCGGATTTTCCGATCCTGTGGTTTTTGGAGATCGTCTCGCAGACGAGGTTGAAGATTCGGAAGCCGAGGTATGATAAGAAGGTTGAGGGATGTATCACGCTCACGTATCGGGATGGATTCCTTGAGACGGTGTCAGGGAATTCACTTCTTTCAGCGACGGACATGGCGCAAGCGATCTCCAATCTTGGATTCGAGATTCGGGTGACATGTGTCTAATACTTGTACCCTTATTTGGCTGTGTACAATATCCGTACAGGTCGAAATTGGCTACTAGATGCATTATCTGTTCCTGGACATCAGTTTTCGAATCAGAACTACTATGAAGCCGACATGCGCAGCAGGGCCAATTCGACATTACTTCTTATTTTGACTATTTCACAAGTAACTGGGTAGATTGACAGATTGATAATAGAGGGTTCGAAGTGGGGGTGGTTTATTCATTTTTAACTATATATCTACAGTCCTTGAAACGGTGACATGATACTATATAACTACAACATTGTTCAAAAGTCTTTGAATTGTGGCTTTCCGGGTACATGTGGGTCGAGAGCTGGGGTATCGATAAGTACAATTTAGATAGCAGAACAGAGCGCGATGAAGAGCGAGATCGAAAGCAAATCGAAACAAAGCCAAACCAAGAGAACACTAATGTAGTCCACAAAACGGAAATCCTGAGCGAACTGAGTTGAGGGTTGGGATGACGACGAAAGTCTTGAGAGTCGTGAGGTCGTCTCCAGGGCAAATAAATCCTTAAATTTTACGCAACATTGACAAACCAGCAATTGTCACCATAGGGCGCAGGGGTAAGCCCCTTAAACGTTCGACGGCCGCGGAGCATATCAATTCTTTTCGCTCCTGAGAAAGTGCTTGGATATCTAATTTCTCGTTGAGGATTGGGGGTCGCACTTGCTCGCACACCTTGAACATCTTGAATTGTGTCGGGCATTTGCAAGTACTGGATGATTTGCTCCAGAATTTCGCAGACGTTCACTCCGTGAGATTGTGCAATTTTGAACGACCACCTTTGGTCGTCGCCAAAAAGCAGCGTAGCGTAGGGCAATGGAGGTAAAAAGGCACTGGTATTGAAGTCAACGTTTGGAAAATAACTTTTATTCGCCCTCATGGACTGGGAAAGGTCGACACTTGGCCCTCCTGGCACAAGCAACGGACTGATCCGAACCGAATTGCTGTAGTCAGGGTGTGGGAAAACAGTACCTTGATGGTGGCGAAAAAAGGGGTCAATTTCTAAATCTGAAATTTATCAATCAAACACGTACCATGGATCGGCGAGTTGACCAGCGTCGTCGCTGTCGACATCGGCGAGTTCGCCAAGTAGGGCGGCGTGTTGGGCATGGGCCCTACCCATCCTCCTTGAGCACTCGGAGCGGCAATTATGGACGATCCCCATGAATGATTCGACGGCGGCGCAATCGAGTGGTGGGATCCGAAGGAGAGATTTGTGTTTATCGTCCCTAGCGAGGCTTTGGAATGAACGGATGAAGGGGTGCCCCAGGACGAATCGGACCACGCATGGTTTACGCCCCTTGAAGGTCCGTCGGAATGTCCCCCCGGTCTGGTGTAGTAAGCGTGTTCAGACATAATAAGTGAGCGGGCTGAGTATGGGAGGGAGGGTGATGGAATGTCGGATAGGCAGGAATGTGGGAGGGCGGGACTGAGTCATTGTCAGGCGGGAGGCGGGTTTTTATAGAGCGGGCTTTGCCTATCGTCATCGGCGAGCGTCGGTACACACATATACGGCAGGCGGGCTTCGATTGGCTAGAATTCGTGGCGCTTTCGCGCCCTTTCCTTGTTGGGACTGAATGATGATGGCGGGTCGTATGAGTCACCCGTATCTTCGCCAGCGATCGATGCAAGCCGTATGTGTAGTAGCCAAATAGTGGCGGGATGTACAAATACACCCCCTTTAAGGCTTTCCCGAGGGCGCCTATTCTTAATTTGGTAATGCTGTCCGGGATTGACCTGATGTTGATGTCGTCGATCATTGTCAGATGCGATGGTCATCTCTGATGGGCGCTTACAAAGTATAAAGACTTGCTTGACACGTGTCACAATAACAATGGCATTCAACCTACATTGTTGAGTGTACTTGTTTCGTAGTCCCTAGAGGCCGACGGTCTGAAACCATTTGCAAATCCTGAATTATGAACGGGAACCCTCCGCCGCCTTCGAAGGGATTTGTGTGATGACATGATGGATGTTCCAATGTCCGACAACCGACCTCGTGAACCGCCAAAGTTCGAATTCATTTATGGTAATTTGTTGCATGTTCGAGTCTCCAAAATGGCAATTTTCAACGAGAAATGTTTTGATTGTTTTCGTCATTGATAAGAAGGATTCAAAGTTTACATATAAAACAACCGGAGTGGCTGCAAAAAAAACAGTCTTCTCGACTCTCCCCATCTATCTATTTCCAATTTGTCGTTTACTTTATGCGGTATGATCTGCGCAACGGTCCCGAATTGATTTTTTCCCAGTAAGTTCATCGCGTTCAAGCTACCTTATCTTGCACAATGGAGAGCTATTTTAAATCGAGTACATGACTACAGGCTGTCGTCGGACCCGCTATAGACGCTTTCTGATTGATTGATCATTGGTTCCAGATATCGCCCACAACCCGGTGCGCAGCTACAAGGGGAAAGTCAAGAAATGTTGGAAATAAATAATGAGTCATACACATGTTACGTACTTACAGAGGTTGTGAGTCACTTCAAGTCTCACTTCAACTGGAGTCACAGGCTTGAGCGAGCAAAGGGACATCGACATCGTCAACTTGGCGCGGATGGCCGGGCCGGGGTTGCCCCTAGTCAGGCCGCCTGGTGAATCCGCGCATTCAGGCTGTTCAATAATGGTTTCTCCCCAGGATAGAAATGTCTGTGTTCCCACCTTGGTACATAAGTATGGAGACTCGGACTGGTCCTTACCCACAATTTCTCATAATTCGCCCATGACGATGCACATTGGCCTGAGCTGATTAGATTAGATTTCTTACCTGGACACGTGATTCGGTAGAACAAGTGCCCCGGCGCCTTGGTATGGAGAATATATACCGCTTATGCAGATAATGGCGTCTTGTAAATTTCAGATGGGTGGGTTTAACTCATAATATTAATATCCCTTGTGCCTTGGACAGAGTTAAGTGGATTTCGCGCCTGCGGACCTCTTTTCGAGTGATCCTTCTTTCCTGGTGAAACGACCAAGCGTAAGTATTAGTACTAAATGGGTTCGAGTAGGGTCGTATATATGCATCCTTTTTGTCGAGGGTAATTTTGCGCTTCAACTCGTTGTGTGTGAGAAGCAGTTGTATATATTTCCATTATGACAGAACCCCATTCCAGAAGTCTGATCGTTTATCTGATTCAGAACTCACGCATAACTGGCAAAAATTTGTATAAAGAATTGGTGCCGTGGTCCTTGCTACCTTCCCGACCGATTCTGTCGAGACACCGTAAGAGAATCAAGATTTCTCCCTGGTTGGTCATAAAATTAAATTTCGACCCTACTTTCTCTCTTCGCCTGTATTCTCTTCACCCGACAATTATTACGTTCGAAGAGAATGGGTTATGCAATGCCTCTATCAAATATGATGATATATAAAGGGTCTCCTGATCATCGCGTGGAGTTGACGAAAGGGAACCTTTATCAACTAGATCGACTAACCCTGCACGAGGACCGAATGCATCCCGTCATGGCGCCTGAACGGCGAATTAGTATTTCTATAACTGAGGCCCACGCATTCTAAAACTCGTGTTTATAGACAGGATCAAACGACATATTTGATGTACACTTTTGTACGCTCGAATGTCAGAGTTACCGAATACTTGGCCACCATTTCATTACATTCCGGAGAGTTGATGAAAAGAAACCTTCCAACATGCTGATATCCTAGTTGTGATCTAAAACGTTCTGAGCATGAAGGAAGGCTCGTTTTACACTCGCTCACCACCCTCTGCTTTTACCTGATGCACTGCAAGGGAAGCGGTTGAATATCGGCTCTGTCCAGCCAAGAAAACGGGGTACTTAAAGCGAACACAGGGCGATTCGTTGCCCGACGAACAAGGATGTACTTCCTATCACGGCAGAGCCGGAGCTTGTGATGGCTGAATTTTTTTACGCTGACCTGCCTTCATGTGACACAAGAATTCAATTGCTTTGCCTCGCATTGCAGTCTCCGGTTAATCATCGACAAGGATTTATGTAAATTGCCTCGATAGGCGGCTCGGGATCCAATATGATTGGATAGAAGTTGCAGGATTGAGAAACATGCTGTTAAGGGTTGGCTTTGTCATTTTAATTTTGTGACAGCCATCCACCTCATTTTTTGAACCCTCCCCAAATTTTGGCTTTCAGATATACTCAGGCTATGAATACCTCCCCCTTTTCACTGCGTCTACGTTCTTACCGGCCGCTAGTACGCATCCCCTCGTCAGGAGGAGAAATCCCGTTGCTCAGTGAGTCATGCGTTCATTTCCCCGCCAGACAGCCAATTGAAAATTCTCCCTCCTCAGGATTTTGCTGGTCGTCGATTCTGCGTAAAGATGGACCATTCACTCGCCCAACCAACCGCACTCGCCACGATAACGGCCCCCATCGTCCACAGCTTGCGAGAAAGCATTCTACGTCACATTTTTGACTTCTCTATCCAGGGACCTGTCGTTTTGCCGCCGCCGAGAGATGATCAACGACGGGTTCTTACTCAAGTGTGCAAAAGATGGCGGGACATGATTGTATGCAACCCCACCTACTGGAGTGGTTTCAACTTCGTCGAATGGGCAGTGCAACCCCCAAACTACCTTCTTTGCGCCGCAGAATGTTTTTTCGGCTTACCCGAGGACACCATTCCTCTCGCCATCAACTTTGGGAGGTCCTTACAGAGCGACGTCGGCCGCAATATCTTCAAATTCGTCATTCGGCCCCTTGCGTATCGTGTTAGGTTTTTGTCGTGCAGTATCACGAAGGAAACACTCAAGGTCTTGTTTGGAGGCAACCAGGTTCGCTTTCCAGTCTTGGAAGCTATCGATGTTGCTGTGAATTGCGACTTAAATGGGACCATCACTTCACGTTTGCCGGTCAGCGGCTCCATCGACCTCAGCGCATTCCGCCATGCACCCCGCCTCCGAGACGCGAAATTACATATTCTGGGCGGAATCCATCCAGCCGATTTGAAGCTTCCGTGGGGCCAATTGACGCGACTCGACCTCGGGAATACTTGCGTTCTAGTCCACACGTTTATGAAGATAATGGAGGAATCAGCCCTTCTCGAGGACGGGGCGTTCTGTATCAGTTTCGCTCGATACTATGACGGACAGGCTACGAGGCTTCGAAGGATTTCAATCCCGCTCCTTCGGTGCTTGCGTCTAACGCTCTTCGAGCCCAGCCAGGATGCGCGGATTTTCGGGAGTTTGCATATCCCTCTCCTTGAAGTGTTGCGGGTGGAGAGGAACGAGCCCGGGCAAGCGATCAGGGACATGACGATCTACGAAACCCTTCTCGCCGGTATGGATGCAAATATTAAACACGTCACGATCGCCGAGTTCGCTATTCCCATGACCAACTGGTTCATCCCTCGGCTCATTCGCAGCCAACGAATGACATATCAGCTTTTGGACGGCGTTTTTCGCTCGTGTGGCCAATTAACCACTCTCTTCCTTGGCCCCGGCATATTTATCCACCCTCTCGTCGTTGAAAAAATGGCGACCGGGGAGTTTCTTCCCCTTCTAGAGCAGCTCGGGGTCAACAGCGTCCATGGGTGGGATATTATCTGGATGGTGCAGAAGAGGAATTTTGCGTCGACGTTTCCCGATTCTGGACCATCGTCCTCGCCGGCGGCACGATCGCTACGTCCTGTTGCATTGATTTACCTTCGCCTTTTCACGATGGGATGTGGGTTATCCGTGGCCGACGCCCAGAAACTTGAAGATGCGGCGACGGCGCTCGATTTGGCCTGTGGTTATACCATGCAGCACATTGATCTCGCGGTCGGGATAAACCCTAATTAGAATGAAGGTTTGGTGTACCATTTTTCGACTCCTCCCGATATCATGTTTCACGCGGACATAGAATACCTACGTTCTGTTTGATCTCACCACTTGTACATACCTCCGGTAAAACTCGTTGTTTTATGTATTGGCTGCCAAAAGTCCCATATTTTTCGGGTGCTGATTTACATAGAGAGATATCTGATACCACTCTACAACCCCTGGATGATATCCCGACGGGTTTCACACGGGCATAACCACATATTAGGTCGCCGTTGCTCGCCGTTGTATGTACCACGGGTAAGACTCGTTATTTTATTGGCTTCCGAAATCCCGTATTTTCCGTGTGTTTATTTTAGAGATCTATGTGTCGCGAGATTCCGAGTCGGAAGTAATAGCATCCGACGCTAAATAAAAAAGGGAATGTTATATACAAAAAGTGGTTCAGCCTGTCAATCAAATTGAAGGGGTCACAACGAGATCAGAAATGCATGGATTCCAGTGAGCAGTCGCAACCACTTTATCTCGAAACCCATTATGACTGGTTGCTGCTCCACTTCTCATGCGAGCGGTTTAATTGAATGTAAAATAGCGGAGAATGCGTCTCTCCGTGACGATCTATCCATTCACACGCCCGTACCTCAGTATCAGTATCTTGACATTGTCGGAATGTCAAGGAGTTACGAAGATGCGTTGTCAGTCAGAATTGGATTAACCTCTTTGGCGTGGGTTGTTATCAAGTGGCATATCAGTTTGTGGAGCAAGTAGACGTTGAAGCCTTGTTCACCGGATCTTTTGCCTGGGAATGTGCAACTACATACTGCATCTTCGATATGGTTAGGTCCTTGGGTTAAATTCAGATTTGTGTTAATAATATGAGATGTGGTATGTGGATAAATGGAAATCTCATATTTGGTATTTCTGGTCTCGGAACTCACGTTGAGGACATCTGCACCTCGTTTTACATACTACCTTTTCCGAGTGTCAAGATATATATTTATCCAAAATTATACCACGTTCGACCCTGAGGTAGACTTTACTAACTTAGGTCAGTCGACGTGCGGCGAGTTAATGATTTAACTACCATCCTTCATCATATTCTGAGCTATCCATGGAGTTGCCTGGCAGTGGGGTGAATACGATAGGAAATAGTGGAATTATTAGTTTCCAAGAGAGGAAGTGATGCGTCAATGAATAGACTTTGAAGCGCCAAGTGCACCTCAATTTGATTCCGTACTATGTATGTGACTGTAGAGACCAAGCTCTGAGGTGGAGAATCCAGTATCAATCCTCTTATTTCTCTGGACATTCGCAACCTACTCTTGACGTCATTAGACCCGAGAGGGGAAACAAGGGTTAAAATGTGCCTGATTTGCATAAATCCCCTGAGTTGGCGAGTATGACTGGTGGAATCAGGGCTAAGTATAGGCGCCCAGACGCGAGGGCTCCAGGCTTGATAGTCCACTGGGCGAGAAAGGGTGAGCATGACTTCCGTTTTTGGACAGAAACGTCACTGATGATTTGTAAGCCGACCGATCTTATCGAAATTTTTGGCGGCAAATTTGACCATCGATCTCTCTCCACTCTCATCATGGCTCCCTCTGCCTCTAAACAAAAGCGCCTCGCAGAAAAAGCTGCGAAGAAGAACGCCAACATCGCCAGTGGCGACGGCGACGCCTCACCGTCCAACTCGACACCAGCTGGCTCGGTGAATGGCGCGAGCACCCCATTGACGAGCATGAGCGGCATTAACAGCAAGGCAGGCAGCCACGAGGATTTGTCTTCGATGGCCAAATTGAATATTGCCACTGATAGGCGTGTTTCTTTATACTCTCGAATCTTGCATTTCGCTGACGGTGGTCATTAGGAGCGCTGCTGGAGTGTTGGTGTCTGACGTCAAAGGCCGGGATATCAAAATGGACCAATATACCCTATCCTTCCACGGTCGTCTCCTCATCGAAGGTGCCGAAATAGCTCTGAACTACGGCCAGAGGTATGGTCTATTGGGCGAGAACGGATCAGGAAAGGTGTGCATTGCCTTCGCCCCGTCGATGTTTTTCTGATCATGTTTCAGTCAACTTTTCTACAATCTATCGCAGAACGCGACATCGAGATCCCACCACACATCGACATCTACATCGTTCGTGGCGAGGCCGAACCCTCAGATGTGAACGCCGTCGATTTCATCGTCGCATCAGCCAAGGCCAAAGTCGCTCGTCTCGAAGCCTATATCGAGGAGCTATCCGTCGCTGACAATGTTGACGAAGCTGCCCTTGATCTTGCCTACGAGGAGCTCGAGGAGATGGATCCATCCACGTTCGAAGCCAAAGCGGGCAGTATCTTGCACGGTCTCGGCTTCACGCAAACGATGATGAAAAAACCCACCAAGGATATGTCCGGTGGATGGCGCATGCGCGTCGCCCTCGCTCGTGCCCTCTTCGTCAAACCCCATCTTCTCCTCCTCGACGAACCCACCAATCACTTGGATCTCGGAGCCGTTGTCTGGCTCGAAGCCTATCTATCCACATATAATCACATCCTCGTCATCACCTCCCATTCGCAAGATTTTATGGATTCGGTTTGCACCAACATCATGGATCTTACGCCCAAGAAGAAACTTGTGTATTATCACGGTAATTATTCGGCGTATGTCAAGACGAAGCAAGAGAACGAGGTCAATCAGATGAAGGCGTACCATAAACAACAGGAAGAAATCGCCCACATCAAGAAGTTCGTCCTTTTTCGTCCTTCGATCGCGAAGCTGATCGCTGATCATTGATCCAAAGGTTCATCGCGTCAGCCGGTACATACGCCAATCTCGTCCGACAGGCAAAGTCCAAGCAGAAGATCATCGACAAGATGGAGGCCGCTGGTCTTATCGAGAAGATCGAACAAGGAAAAGCCCTTAGGTGAGTTTCGAACCTTCGAAGCCAGCTTCCTCCTTATTGATTGATTCTCCAGATTCAACTTTGAGGATATCCGAAAACTGCCACCGCCCATCATCGCGTTCGATTCGGTCGCCTTCTCCTATTCGGGAAAGAAGGAGGACTTCCTATACCAGAAGCTTTCATTCGGTATCGAGTACGCCCCTTTCCCCGACATCTTTTGATCCCCTGATTTACGATTAATTTCATTTCCTTCACAGTATGGACTCTCGCGTGGCCATCCTCGGCGCCAATGGTACTGGGAAATCGACACTCCTGCACCTCATTACAGGCGCCCTCCAACCAGTGCAAGGAACGGTCTCCAAGCATTCCGCACTCAAACTCGCCAAGTACTCACAGCACTCAGCGGACCAGCTCCCATATGAGAAGAGCCCAATTGAGTATTTCCAGTCGTTGTTCGCGGAGAAGTACCCGGAGAAGGATATCATGGTATTTCGAATCTCATTGTTTCATTTAACCTTGATCTTTATCTTTCTTCCTTTTCCCCTCTAGGCTTGGCGCGCTCAGCTTGGTCGGTTTGGTCTTTCTGGGGCGCATCAAACTGCGCCGATCAAACAATTGTCGGATGGTTTGCGTAATCGGTACGTTTTCCTTTTTGTTTTTTTTTTTAATTAAGGGCATGTGATTGACGCCGAATTAAGCGTGGTATTCGCACAACTAGCAATGGAGCACCCGCATATTCTCCTTCTGGGTTAGTCTTCATTATTGTCGCTAGTTTTAAGTCTTTTTTGCGGCCGATGCTAACGTTTACCCGAATTATTTCTCCCTTCCATTTATTAGATGAACCTACTAACCATTTGGACATGGAATCGATTGACGCGCTTGCGCGTGCGATTAAAGAGTTTGAAGGCGGTGTAGTTATTGTATCCCACGACTTCCGTGCGTCGGTTCTTTTATTCTGTTATCACGCCGCTGACGTCATATTTTCTCGGTTTACAGGTCTCATCAGCCAAGTGGCGGAGGAGCTGTGGGAGGTGGCAGATAAGACGATTAAGAATTTGACTAAGCAAGATATCAGCATCGTCGATTACAAGAAGAATCTGGTTAAGCAAAGTGCGTATTTCTTCTTTTTTTCCCCGTTCATCACACATGATTTGATATTGACTTTACTCGCGTTTTAGGTCAAGCGGCGATCGAAAAGGCGAAGTTGTTCAGCAAGACCGCTGCAAAGGGAAAGACATGAACGTGTTCACCCGCGCTGTTCTCGTCAGAGTGGGCGTCCGGGCATGGCATCGCTCCCGTTCGCTTTTTCGTCCTTTGTTGAGGATATCCTCTACGTCTCCCTCCCATCCTCATGCCTACATCAACCGTCCTTACATTTCTTGCAGACATCACATACATACATGCATTTCACCATCATACATCCCATCCCGCTGTTATGTACCTTTCTCCTACATACGTGTGTCACCATCTTTCCTTTTTCCTTGTACGTTTCATTCTCCATCACGTGGTTGCATATAGACGATTCCATGAATTAGTAATGACCTAGAGTTGAAGATTTAGAGATTTAGGCAACGTGATAACGAAAGAGGGCATATCCAACTGCGCAGATCACTCGGACCTTGTTCGACTTGAAGCTTCAGTATATTAATAGGCAAAGCGACGCCCTTTAGAGGGAAGAGGGCAGTATCCAACTGCGCAGATACAGACGTTGATCCTGAGAACATTTCTTCTTGCACGCCGTCTAGATTGCGGACCTTGCTGCAAACGCGTGGTCGATATCTGACATGGACTGTGCCGTGACGGGCGCCCAGATCCAGATTCCGTCCACATTGTCGCATGCGTGTTTTCTATCACCCACCCACGTGAACTCCGAATTAAGGGTCTAGGTTGGCGCCTAAGTATTACTATAGGAAGTTGTTGGTGCGTTGTGCTTTTTGTATGTGCAGCACCTTCGAGGAGGGTCGGGAATTTGAGCGTTCGCGCGGTGGACCAAGTGCTGGGTGGGGAGAATTGTGGAAACCCATTACCCGTGAAAATATTGATTTTTAATTGCAAATTAACTTTAGGCCAATCCGGACCTGGATCTGTATGATAAGTACCTCGGTTATGCCATATTGTAGATGGCGCATGGGGCGAGAGAAGCGTGACCCAGAGTGGCATGTTTAGGTTTGAAAACCAAGTTAGGTGGTGACGCACTTCTGAATGAATTTCACACTCGACGGGGAATGTTTGATTGGTGGATTCGAGGTTGTCGAGATTCGAGACAGCTGTTTTGAGCAAATGAGCAAGCGGCAGATGTATGTCTGATAAAGGAAGTAATTTTCCCAAAAATTTCCGACGACCAAGTTCGAGGAGCCTGAGATCGACCTTCTAATTTAACCAAGTCAGGAAGGTTGTATGTAGCCGTTGGTTCTCGGATAATATGTGATCGTCCTTACATCGAAACTGGAATATAAGATCGTCACATGTGTACTTTAACTACTAAGCAACCTCCAGTTTTTCCCGTTTTTCCCTATCACTGAGCGTCGCAGTGATGTTAAATTTCAAATGCTTTAATCATATTCAGGGTCATCGAGGGCTTGTATCGCCTAATGTCATGTGCGGGCCCATGAGGACTGAGGTTTGGAATGCCTCGTTGAAGGATAAGGGTTGCACACCTTACTGAACGCGATACTTATTACGGATCGAAGGGCTCTAGAGCGTTACCCAGAACCAGTTATTGGTTCTCAGTAGCATGGCGTTATGATAGAATCACAATAATATGGAAATGATCTGTTCCGCTGTCCGCGCAGGTCGCATTTTTGATTCTGTCGACTCCGGTTCCCTCCTCCGGCCGTTTTTCGATCTTGAAATAAGGCAGCACAGTCTGTTATGTCAAGAAGAGACGTTCCATAGAATATATGCCCAATTGAGGCGGTTCAAGCTGCGGTGGAATCGCTCCGAAAAGGAATTACTTATGTGACCGCCGAACCGATTGAATTAGCATAGTACCTACACCGTCCAAAGCCGCCGGACGGTGCCTCTAGGTTCTAACCTGATCAAGCGGTATCGGGACTTCTCAAACTCAGCATCCTTACCATCTGCTTGTATTACGCGATTGCATGAGGTGAGACAGAGGGAAACCCAAGTCTGAGGAATTAATCTACGAACTCGAGTCATTGAATTCTTTAGGCACATACCGCTCGAGGCATACGGCGCCCGCTATCTTCACGGATCGTTCACCGCTGTTTACATTCGCTCACCTGCTCGAATTTTCTCATGGGGGATTCAACTGTATGATTTAGCGATTGGGGTGTGTTAATAGGTAGTTAGACTGGGCGCTGGATAGTAAGTCCCACCGCGTAAATACTGGAAGCCGGACCGCTGTTGAAATATGTATGTTGTGCTCTTAAAACACATCTACGCTCAAGACAAATCCTACAGTGATATCTATTATCGAGGTGCAGCCGCATTTCCGAGCTTCGAACACCTTTTTTGCCCCAAACGTGATCATGGAACGGTTAGATCTTTCGCGCCACATCTTCTGAATGAATTTGGGTGGTCAACGGCGTTTCGAGTTCTCCGAACACATACATCTATCTGTTCACAAAGCGTACAATGTACAATTAATTTATAGTGGAGTGATGCACCCCGTCATGGACCCTGAGGCGGAAGTCAATTTCCGATAACGTGTAAGGCATTTTGCGCGGAGGTGCAAACGCGACGTTCGTCGTTGAGTCGACGGAGATGAAATACTGCCTATAATGTATGATATTGCATAGATTATAGGAAGTAGTCCGCAGGGGGTCGTTTGGCAGGTATCGATTTTACATCCTAGAAGGAGGGAGTAAATGAAATCAATCATATGGAATTTCGTAGCCGGGATAGGACAACATGAACCAAAGGTGGTTCATGAATTTACAGAAGAGAATACGACGTACGACTGCCGCATGATGGAAGACTTTGTATTCTTGGGCAAGGTGTTCGTCGAGTTCTAGAATCGAAGCTACGTTTCCACATCTAGAAAAGAAAAGGTCACCGGCATTCAATAAATGTCTCTGCGACAGAACATGACCGAAAAAAGAATAGGTAAAAGCGGCCCAGAAAACGACGACATTTCGTTGATGATCACACACTGTTAACACGCCGAATGATAAAGGATGAAACGAGGATAGAGGCCGAGGAAAAAAGGGGGAGAATAGATAACGTGTCAAACATGTGGAACCAAATAGTCGTCACCAACTCCGACAAGACGTAAAAGGAACCAGAATGGAAATACATGGGTCCGGCTCAATGAAGCAAGTCAAATGACATACCTATAACAGTAGTTCGGGGCGCTCCAGACGGTGACGATAGTCTGATCGAACATCAATTTATAACCCTCCATCGCCAGTTGATGGGCTCTTGCGATGAGGTCGATAGCGTTATTATGAGCAAAGTGCTTAGTGATGTCAGCGCCAAATAGAAAGCCGGCTCCCCGCGGTGACAAGCCCCATCCCTGGATATCTTTAAAATAATCTGTATGTTTGTGAATGCGATAAGACGTGGGGAATCATACCGTCAGGATCGGACCATAGGAGGTCGCACATCGGGCCATCGTGCGGCACCTCCTGTTTACGGTCAATTGCACGGATCTAGAGGGAACGGTCATTGTGAGTAACGTTGAACGCACGGACGGGTGTATGATCATTTCAAGGGGGACAGGTGATCACGCATCAAATAGAGAGCAAAAGCGGTACTTCACCTGATCAATACTGTGTAAATTAGGACTCAACCCGCCATGAACGCAAAACACACGGCCATCCACGATCGCTCCTAAAGCGAGATAATCAAATACCTCACAGCACCACCGCCAGACGTTGCTGCTTCCGTACTTGCGTTGACATTCGTCGTAAAAGCCATACACCTGGGTGATCTGCCGCGATTCGTGGTTCCCTCGAATGAGTGTTATTCGTTCGGGATACCGGACCTTCAATGCGAGCAGCAAGAGGAATGTTTCGACAGAGTAAAAACCCCGATCAACGAAATCGCCTTTTCAGAAAAAGTGTGGGATGAGCAGTGTTTTTTTGGGGGAATGAGTATGACGGCGCGGGAGGAGGATGGATTGGGGACGGCGTTGTTCACGTAAAAAAAAAAAGAAAAAAAAAATAGAAGCGTACCCATGAAGAGATAGTTTGTTTCTGGGCAAAAGCCTCCCATCTTGAACAACTCCATTAGATCGAAAAATTGCCCATGGATGTCCCCGCATATCTAAACGCCACAGCAATTACCGAGACAACAGCCAGGAACGATAAAAGAAAGGTAATTCAGTCGATTACGAGAATGTTGGGAGTCGGGTACTCCAAACTCACCGTGACGGGCGAGTCGACGACCTGTACGTTTCCCTCCTCTATCAAAATCTCACGCGCCTTGAGACATAGCCTCTTCACTTGCTCCTCCGATATTGGCTCGCATCTCGTCAGCTGTTCTATCTGGCTAAGGCGACGGTGGCGAGGAAACACGATTTCGAAGCCCGAAAGTGGCGCGGTTTGTGTGCAAGGACGACAAAAAAAGAAAGATTGCGTTTTTTCCATAAGGTTTGTGTTCGTTGATACGGGCCGAATTGAATTGCTTACCGGTCCAAATCGCTAGGCATCGCACGTGTAATTTACTGTTCGTTGAACTAAGAGCTAAGAGCGAATGTGAAGAGAGCGTCGCGGTGGTGGTGGAAGTTGAGAGCAGAAGGGTATTGCTCATCCGTTCACGCGACGCGGGTTCTTTTGATGACCGATCACGTAGGTCATCCTCACAATCTTTGACTCTAAAGATCGACATTGCGTTACACTTGGAAATCCAACATAGCGGTATTCCATTGATGAATTTATGTAGGTGTTAGTTTAATACATGGTTCAGTAGGATATTTAACAAGCAGTGTTTATCGAAAGCAAATAGGCGATATTGGGATAGAAAAGCTGCCAAGTGGTACACATACAAGCATAGTAGAATGAATGAAGATAGCTAATGAATATGTGATACCACAACAAGAGAGTGAAGGAAACATGTCTACGGAAATGGGAGAGGAGGCGAGGTCCACGAAATCAAACCAATGCCGTTCCGACGTTCTTGCGCATCCCACTGTCCCCTTTCCAAGCCCCGTGCCCAAGGCCCAACGACTGATGATAAGGATAGTCTGTCGTCATCGGTTGCGGATGGTGGATGTATGTTGACGTATTGTGTGGCTGCGTGTGACGCTCGTCGCGGCGGATGTGGCGCTCGTCCTGGATAGGTGCCAGAATAGGAGGCGGGGAATCGAAACGATTGTTCTGAATATTGGAAGAATAGCCGTGGTGCATGATGTGATGAGATTGGGAGTTCATGTGGGCGTTGCCCATCCCTGAGTGATCGGGGATCATGTTATGGCTCTGGTGGTGGTAAGAGTGCCCATCGTCATGGAAGACAGGGTATGTAGGAGTGGGCGGGCCAGAGGTATGAGACGAGACAGAATGAGAAGACGCTGGGGACGGAGGGCCGGCGCTCGACGACTGATGGTTTTGGGTGTAAGATGAGTGTGGATGCGAAATATGCGAGATCGAGTGACGAGACGAAAGTGAGATGGGAGAGTTTCCTCGGTTTTGCGGGTTCATCGAGTGGGTGTTGTAATTCTCGTGGGCATTGGTGTACGAGGGAAACGAACCATTAGGCCCCGCATGCGACGAATGGGTGTTGACCGGCGTCGTATGGACGTAGGTGAACCCAGCGCCCTGCGATTGCTCCTGATACGTCGTTGTTCCACTGCGGTAAGCATAGCTCTGCGAATTACCACTCGACATTCCAAGACTCTGTGGCGACATCGGCATTCCTTGGTGGGTTGGCGAGTAGGGTGCTTGTGGGGAGGCCGACGACGACGACCGATCGGATGCAGCATCTAGACGAGAATTGGGGAGAGGCAGGGTGGCAGTGGCAGGGAGCGTAGCCTGCGCAAGAGGCGGAGGAGAATTAGGCGGACTGGAGTGGTGGCTGTAGATCCTCGTAGGTTCCAGTGTCTGTGGTGAGGACAACGGTGGTGGCGCGATAGGCGATTCAGCGTTGGTATTAGCTGCAGCTGCAGCAGCCGCTGCTTTCTTCGCATTAGCCTTCCCTGAGCGATTTGTGCTACGACGCGAGCCGGGCGACAAGTGGATGCGATAGCTGGAGAATAAAAAATGATCAACATCCGCTGAATATTGTAAGACCGTTCCGTCCGCGCTCATCGAAAAGCATGCGCTCGTGAAATGAAACGCGACTTACTGTTGTTGAAGGTTATCCTGCCGTGAACACCGCGTTTCACAACCTGGGAAAGGGCATTTGTGGTTCCTCTCGCCGGTGTGGACCCTAGAATGGCGGGCTAGGTGCCCGCTCGTGGTGAATGCACGATCGCAGGTGCCACAAACATGTTTTTTCTTGGCAGCGGGACCCGTTGAAGTTGAGGTGGAAGTAGAAGAGGTCTTTTGCGGCGGTAATGGCGACAAGGGCGGTGAATTAGTGGTGACGGACGAGTCGGGAAGGTACTGGGAGTTGGCGAACTGAGAGTGGTAGAATTGTGTTCCGAGAGATTTGGATTCGGCGCGAGGCATGGCTCCGAGGTAAGGGTGGCGAAGTGAGTTAAGGAAGGAACCAAAATGACCTGAAAATATAGAGGTTATGAGGGCACTGGCCTTGGCGAACCGAATCTGTACGTAACTGTGGCCATGTGAATCAAGATTGTACCAGGCGTAGGTCTGTTTAGACTTTTTTTTCGCCCGAACCTCCTGTTTTAGGAATATTCAGGTGCATTTAGCGGATATATATATATATAAACATCTCCATTGCTTTCTCCTAATGGAGCGCAAATCCGAAGCCGAAATCTGGTGCACGTGGTGACTCCTTTGCAAATCACCCCCTCTTCTTGTTCTTCTGAACGCCCACCAACTTCTGTCCTCTTGCCAAATTGACCGCACCATAGATAGGCTACGACAATCACGCCAGGCACGCTGCGACACGTAAAAAATCGTGCTAGTTGTTTTCATCACATCCGCTGGCGGAGTGTTGACGTTCCCCATCCGTTTTAGGCCAACAGATCTGTCAATGAATGCAAGACATTTGAATTATTCTGACATAACATCTCCGTAAAGACAAATCTGGAGCGCACAGCGCATACATGGGGAACTCCGATCAGCCTTTTACTGCTTCGATCAATGTATTTTGATATGACTTGTTTGGCTGCTCCTCTGATCAGGAGGTGTCACTCATTTATTTCCACGCTAGGCCACTTCAGGGAGGCTTCGTGTACCCACACGGCACCGACAAAGAAGGTCGTGGTT
>Ga0307517_10004138_pt1 | contig 22383 bp, 16 predicted proteins | sample 23_EM_MG_FD_194515 | JGI IMG/M metagenome (GOLD analysis project Ga0307517, IMG submission 194515) | Populus trichocarpa ectomycorrhiza microbial communities from riparian zone in the Pacific Northwest, United States - 23_EM | ecosystem: Host-associated > Plants > Roots > Unclassified | place... | reverse complement strand
GTGAATAGAGGTATAGGAATGGATCATTCGGCGGTCAATTGATTGGTTCTCAGTTTTTTCTACCATTATTGGATCTTCCTTCCGGATGACTGTTTTGTTATTCGCGGACATAATGTCTAGTTCAAAGGCGTTCATGATTGCGCTTGCGCAATTCATAAAAAAAATGCTGAGCGCGACCCAGCATTCACAAAAATAAACTTATTTGCCACAATTCCCCCAAATAAACTTCTCTTAACTTCTCTTTACCAGTTGTGCCATCAGGTCGGCCTCGGTGGCTACCTTGTTACCCACATAGACAGTACCCCTCATTTCACAGATACCTCTTCGGATGGGATTGACCAGCTCCATTTTCAGGATCATCGTATCCCCGGGGAATACCTTGTTCTTGAATTTACAGTTGTCGATCTTCAGGAAATAGGTGTCATAGTCCCCCTTGGGCATGGCATTGATGCAGAGGATGCCGCCCGTCTGGGCCAGGGCCTCTATCTGCAATACCCCGGGCATGACCGGGTTGCCGGGAAAATGTCCTACGAAAAAAGGCTCGTTGAACGTGACATTTTTGATCCCAATGATATGTTTATCAGTTAGTTCGATGATCTTATCCACCAGCAGGAACGGGAATCGGTGCGGCAGGGTCTTCTCGATCTGCTGGGCATTGAAGACCGGCGGCTGATTAGGGTCATAGACCGGCGTATTCTTCAGGTGCTTGTTTTTCTTGATATACTGCTTGATCTTCCGGGCGAAGTCCACGTTGGTGGAATGGCCGGGCCGATTGGCGATGATATGTCCCTTGATGGGGTAGCCGATGAGGGCCAGGTCGCCCACGACGTCCAGCAGTTTGTGCCGGGCCGGTTCGTTGGGGAATCGAAGTTCCAGGTTATTAAGATAGCCCTCGCTCTTGATCTCGATCTTGTCTCTTTTAAAGGCCTTGGCCAGGCGGGCCATCTCTTCTTCTGTGACCGGCTTGTCCACCACCACGATGGCGTTATTGATATCCCCGCCCTTGACGAGGTTGTTATCCAGCAGCCATTCCAGCTCATGCAGGAAACAGAAGGTGCGGCAGGGGGAGATCTCCGTCCTGAAATCCCGCATGGTCTTCAACCCGGCATGCTGGGTGCCCAGCACGGGGCTATTGAAGTCGATCAGGGTGGTGATCTTATACTCCATGGCGGGCATGGCGACCATTTCCACTCTTTTCTTCTCGTCGTAGTGCGTGATATTGGTATCGATGGTATACCAGGATTTGGTGGCGTCCTGCTCCAGCACGCCCGCCTCCTGGATGATCTCCACGAAGGGCTGGGAGCTGCCGTCGATAATGGGCATTTCCGGCCCGTTGACCTCGATCAGGCAATTGTCGACGCCCATTCCCACCAGGGCCGCCAGTACATGCTCCACCGTGCTTACCTTGGCCCCGTTCTCCTCCAGGGTCGTTCCCCGGGAAGTATCGGTAACAAGGTCACAATCAGCCTTGATATATGGCTGGCCCGGCAGATCGATCCGCTGGAACTGGTAACCGAAGCCCGGGTTGGCCGGCTTAAGGGTCATATCTACTTTGATCCCGGTATGCAATCCTGTACCGGAAATGCTCGCTGCCGCAGTTAAGGTATGCTGTCTGTCCGGATTGAAATTAGCGTCCATCCGGCAAATATAGTTTATTAGTCAGTACCTTGTAAGGGATCGACCTGCCGGCAAAACGGCAATTATTAACAAAATATTAGTCGCGGGAACCCCGTTCCGGCAAATGATTTAATTTTATTTGTACTTAAATTAATCAGCATGGAAGCTAAGAAGCCTAAAATATTGTTGTGTGAAGACGATCAGAACCTTGGAATGGTCCTCAAGAATTACCTGGAATTGAATGATTTTGATGTTACGCTCGAACGGGACGGCCGGTTGGGACTGGCTGCCTTCCAGCGCGAGAAATTCGACCTCTGCCTGCTCGATATCATGATGCCGCATATGGATGGCTTTACCCTGGCCGAAGAGATCCGGGACGTCGATCCCGATATCCCCCTGTTCTTTATCAGCGCCAAGACCATGAAAGAGGATATCATACAAGGCTACAAGCTGGGCGCCGACGATTATATCACCAAGCCCTTCGACAGCGAAGTTTTATTGCTGAAGATCAAGGCCATCCTCAAACGCAACGACGACCTCAATAAAGAAACGGAGAACAGGGAGTTCGACCTGGGCTCTTATCACTTCAATCCTAAACTCCGCGAACTGTCCCATAAAGGCCAGATGCAGACGCTTTCTCCCAAAGAGAACGAGTTGTTGAAAATGCTGTCCGAACACATGAACGATCTGCTGCCAAGAGAGCAGGCCCTGAAGAAGATCTGGGGCAGCGACACCTATTTCAATGGCCGCAGCATGGACGTGTACATCGCGAAATTGCGCAAATACCTGAAAGACGATACGAATATCGAGATCGTCAATATTCACGGCAATGGGTTCAGGCTGGTAGCGCCGGTAAATGCATAGTCGTGAGTAGTCAGTGATCTTGTGAGTAGTCAGTTGTGAGTGGTGAGTTAAAATTATTATGTAGGGAAATTCAATACGTACCTCACCACTGACCACTCACCACTCACAATTTCACCACTCACAACTGACTACTGACCAAAAAGCTCTCCTGCCCTGCCTGGATTCTTCTTTCCGAGATGTTCATAGGCCTTGGCCGTTACTTCCCTTCCCCTGGGCGTACGCATGAGGAAGCCCTCCTGGATCAGGAAAGGTTCGTAGACCTCTTCCAGGGTGCCCGTCTCTTCCCCTACGGCGGTGGCGATGGTGGTAATGCCGACAGGCCCTCCTTTGAATTTTTCGATGATGCAGGCCAGGATGCGGTTGTCCATTTCATCCAGTCCATGTTCGTCCACATTCAGCGCCCTGAGCGCATGCTGGGTGATGGCCAGGTCGACGACCCCGTTGCCCAGCACCTGCGCAAAATCACGGACCCTTCGCAGCAGTCCGTTGGCGATACGGGGCGTACCCCTGCTGCGGCGGGCGATCTCCGAAGAGGCGTCCGTGGTCACTTTCGTATCCAAAATGCCGGCCGCCCGCAGAATGATCTGCCGGAGGGTTTCGGCGGGATAATATTCCAATCTTGATTTGATGCCGAACCGGGACAGCAAAGGCGCCGTCAGCAGGCCGCTGCGCGTAGTGGCGCCGACGAGCGTGAAGGGGCTCAGGTTGATCTGGATGCTGCGGGCATTGGGACCCGTATCGATCATGATATCGATGCGATAGTCCTCCATGGCGGAATACAGGTATTCTTCCACGACCGTGCTCAGGCGGTGGATCTCGTCGATGAACAGTACATCGTTGGGTTCGAGGTTGGTAAGCAGCCCCGCCAGGTCGCCCGGCTTCTCGATGACGGGTCCCGAGGTCTCGCGGATATTCACGCCCATTTCATTGGCCACGATCCTCGATAAGGTCGTCTTACCCAGCCCCGGAGGGCCATGGAACAGGATATGATCCAGCGCCTCGCCCCGCATCTTCGCGGCTTTGATGAATACCTGGAGGTTTTCGATCAGCTGCGGCTGACCCGAAAATTCGCCGATGACCGCCGGCCGGATATTGTTCTCGAATTCCTTGTCTACCGGGCTTAAGGAATCCTTATCATTATGGAGGTTGAGATTGCTCACAGGACAAATATAATACCTTTATAGGCATGGCCCCTCCCGGGCGGGTTTAGTATTTGCATTGTCAACTAAAAACAACATCGTATGAAAATCGGAATTATCGGTTCGGGCGACGTCGGACGGACCCTGGGCCAGGCCTTCCTGTCGGAAGGGCACGCTGTTATGTTGGGAACCAGGAATACTTCCAAGCCGGAAGTGGTCGCCTGGAAAAAAGACAACCCCTCGGGAGAAACGGGTATTTTTTCGGAAGCGGCAAAATTCGGAGAGCTCCTCGTGATCGCTATCGAAGGACCGGCAACAGAAGCCGCTGTACGGCTCGCCGGGCCGGAAAATTTTTCCGGCAAGACCGTCATCGATGTCACCAATCCCATCACGAACGACCCGCCCGTCAATGGCGTCCTGAAATTCTTTACCGGCCCCGATGGATCGCTGATGAAAAAGATCCAGGTCCTCGCGCCCGGCGCCAAGCTGGTGAAAGCCTTCAACAGTGTGGGTAATACCCTGATGTACAAACCCAACCTCCCGGGCGGCACGCCGACCATGTTCATCTGCGGGGATGACGAAGCCGCTAAAAGGACGGTAACGGAGATCCTGTTAAGCTTCGGCTGGGAAGTCGAAGACATGGGCAAGGCCGAAGCCGCCGGCGCGATCGAATCCCTTTGTATCCTCTGGTGCATCCCCGGCTTCCTGCGCAACGATTGGACACACGCTTTCAAACTGTTAAAAGCATAACGATCCTGCCGGAGCCACCCCTGGCTGCGTCATGTAGCGGACATGCTTTCTGCCGATCCTGACGTAACTTGCTACCCATGGACAAGCCCCTTACAAAGAAGATCGATCCTCTTTACCTGGAAAGATCGCTGAGCTACGAAGCGTATAACAAAATGGTGAACGACCTTTTCGCCGAAGGCAAGGCCACCGGTCCGCATCAATCCGAAGCCTGGCTGCATTATACCCGCCTCAGCATCCAGCGCATCCATCGCCTGGAAAAAACGATGCAGCTCCTGTCGGAAGTGAGAGACAGCATATTGAAGATCGACAGGCCGCAGACCTGGCTGGTGCTGACCGAAGGCTGGTGTGGCGACGCCGCGCAGAGCATGCCCGTAATGCAGGCCCTGGCTTTGCTGAATCCCAATATCACGCTGCGTTTCCTGCTCAGGGACGAGAACCTCGAGTTGATGGATCAATACCTGACCAATGGCATCAGCAGGAGCATTCCCAAACTGATCGCCCTGGATACCCTCACCCGGGAGGAATTGTTCAACTGGGGTCCGCGCCCCGCGCCCTTACAGCAACTGTTCTACCGAATGAGAGAGGAAAAGGTCGACGAGCACCTCATCAAAGAAGAATTGCAGCGCTGGTATAATACCGATAAGACCCTTACCATTCAGCAGGAGCTCGCCGGGCTGGCCAGCGGGCAGCTAACAGGATCATCAGGGATTCCGTTGCCATAGCACGTCGGCAAACCAGTTCCGGCTATCGCAAAAGGTATGCTCTCTTTTAAAACCGGATTGTTCCGCGAGCTGGTCCGTCTCTTCCAATGTATATTTCTGCGAGATCTCCATGAAGATGGGCTCCGCCTCTTTGAAGGAGACCAGTTCCCCATGACCGAGATGCACCTGCTGCCGGCGGCGGCTGATCAGATAGCTCTTACAGGAACCCGTGCCGGGATCGTAGACGGGATAATGCTGGAACTGTTGCAGGTCGAAGTCGGCGTTCATCTCGCGATTGATCCTCGCCAGGAGGTTGAGGTTGAAATCCCGCGTGATGCCCTGCGCGTCGTTATAAGCATCCAGTATCAAAGAAGGATCTTTTTTCAGGTCGAACCCGATCAGCAAAAGATCACCCGGCCGCATCCGGTCATGCAGCTGCCGGCAAAGGACGGTGGCCTGCTGCATCGTCATGTTCCCGATATTGGCGCCCATGAACAGGACGATCTTTCTGCGGGCAGACAAGGCATTCACCCATTCCATCCGGTGGAGATATTCGCCGTTAAGCCCCTGCATTTGCAGGCCCGGCAGGTCTTCCGGCAGGCTGCGCTCCAGGGAACGGATGATATTCGAGGAGATGTCGATGGGATAGTACGTGAATTCCGCCGCGGTGTCCAGCAGCGCCCGCAGGAGATGGCGGGATTTGGTAGCATCCCCGGGACCCAGTTCCACCAGGTCGAAGGAAGAGCTATAGTCGAGGAATAACTTCGCCAGCGCCGGGGACTGATCCTGCAGGATCTCCATCTCGCAGCGGGTGGGATAATATTCCGGGCAGGCCATGATCTCCTGGAAGAGCCGGTCGCCCCGCTCGTCGTAAAAATACTTCGATTGCAGGTACTTGTTCGGAGCCTTTAATCCTGTCATTACGTCCTTATAGAAGGAGGTCAGTCGGGGACCTGCCAGTGTTTCTATTCTTGTCGTGGGGGGTGTCATAATATTTTTTTTAAGATGCAAGTCGTATGCCAGTAAACTGCCAGCGCAGAGGGGGGTGAAAGAAATTGCGGTAGGTCTTCCGGCTATGCCCCGGCGGAGTGGCCACCGAAGCGCCTCTCAATACCATCTGGCTGACCATGAACTTACCGTTATATTCCCCAATGGCTCCGGCCGCCTTTTTAAAACCCGGGTAGGGCAGGTACGCGCTTTCCGTCCACTCCCACCGTCTGCCCCATCTGAACGCGCCGGCTGCTGCTTCCCATTCCCACTCGGTGGGCAATCGCATCCCCTTCCAGGCCGCATAGGCCACCGCCTCATAATAGCTGATATGACAGACGGGCTGATCGGGGGCCAGGGGCCGCAGGCCCGCCAGGGTATAGACATGCCATTTGCCCTCTATCAGATGCCAGTACAGGGGCGAACGGAGGGTATTCTTCTTCACCCAGTCCCAGCCCTCCGCATGCCAGTACTGGAATTGCTCATAGCCCCCCGCCGCCATAAAAGACAGGTACTCTTCATTCGTGACGAGGCTATCGGCGATCTGGTATTCTTCCAGCCAGACCTTGTGCCGGGCCAGCTCGTTGTCGAAACAAAATCCGGCTCCTTCGTGACCAATTTCATAAATGCCCGCAGGTATGCGGATGAACGAGCAGCCGGCCCCGCCGGGCGAAAGGTCGTTGCCGCCAGAAAGGTCCTGGCTGCGCGGAGCATCCACGTCGATGTCCCGGTCCGACCAGGCGGGGAACAAAGGGTTATGCCCCAATATATATTTGATATCCGTATACAGCAGTTCCTGGTGCTGCTGCTCGTGGTTCAGGCCCAGGATGACGGTCTCACGGCATTCCTCACCCGGGTCCTTCGACAGCAGCTTCGCCATATGATCGTCTACATATCGCCGGTATTCATACACTTCCTCCACGGAAGGCCGGCTGAGGTTCCCTCTGTCCGTGCGGATCACCCGGGCGCCCAGGGTCTCGTAATAGCTGTTGAACACAAAATGATATTCCGGCCGGTAGACCTTGTAGCCGGGCAGGTATTTTTCCAGCACGAAGGCTTCCCAGAACCAGGTGATATGTCCGAGATGCCATTTGGGAGGGCTGGTATCCGCCACGGGTTGCACGACATAGTCCTCTTTCTGAAGGGGCCGGCAGATGTCTTCGCTGGCGCGGCGTACGGCGCGGTATTGTTCCAACAGGTTCATACTTTGGTCTTTTTTAAATAAGCGGTAAGGTCCGAAATCGTACGGATACCCAATTCCTGTGCCTGCCGGCGGCGCATCATGAGCGCATAGGCGTTGTTGAACCCGATAGGGGCCAGCCAGCACAGGCCGAATTGCTCGCCGAACTGGCGTTGCACATAGTTGTATACGCTGTCCCGGTTGCCCGTCAGCCGGCCGATGACGGCGGAAGCCGGCTGCAGGATGGCCAGCAGGGCCGTGCCGGTGTATTCCGGGTACATATCGATATTATTGTTCAGCAGGGCCTGGAAACATATTTTCGTCCCTCCCAGCCCCGTCCGGGTCTCCACCTGCAGGTCGGTATATCCCTGTATCAGCATCGAATACATATTGATGAGGATATACTGTTCGGAAAAGATCTTCGAGCCCAGCCGCACGCGTCCTTTCGTACCGTTGCGCGGAGCCCGGTACAAGCCCTTCGATACGAGGAAATCCTTCGCGCAGGTCTCGGGGGATTGTTTCAGATAATCGACCCGGTAGTTCAGCTCCGTCATGATGCTGTCATTGATCTGGTCATGGAGCAGGTCCAGGGTCGGCCCCAGCTCTCCATATTTTTCCAGCACCTCCCTGCGGATGACGGGCGCCGCATAGTACGGCGGGAATATTTTCTTGTCGTCGTTCAATACGGTGAGGTCGAAGGCTTTCAGCCGTCCGTCCGTACTGTAGCCGCTGATGACATCCAGTTTCTCATTAAAAGCGGCCTTATACATCACGGCGTCGCTGATGACCACCGTGCGGATCTTCAGCCCGTATACCGATCGCAGCCCGATGTCCCCGTCCTGTCTTCCCATGAATTCCGGGGTGAAGCCGGCCAGCAGGCGGGTATTATATCCCAGGGGTAAAAGATAGAAGGAGGAGCAGAGCAGCATCAGCAGGGGCAGGGACCAAAGCGTTATTTTCCTTCTTTTCAGGCTCATCCGTTGCAGCAGCGACAGCAGGTAATCCAGCAGGATCGCCAGCAGGGCGGCGGGTATGGCCCCCGCCAGGATCATATTGGTATTGTTCAGGGCGATGCCGCCGAAGATGAATTCCCCCAATCCGCCCGCCGCGATATAGGCGGCGAGGGTCCCTACGCCCACATTGATCACGGTAGCCGTGCGGATGCCCGCCATGATAACGGGGAAGGCCAGTGGCAGATCCACTTTGAAAAGGATCTGCGCGTCGCTCATGCCCATGGCCGTGGCCGCCTCCTTGACGGCGGGGTCCACGCTGTTGATGCCGGTATAGGTATTGCGGATGATGGGCAGGAGCGCGTAGAGGAACAGGGCCGTGATCGCGGGAATGGCGCCGATGCCTAAGAGCGGGATCATGAACCCCAGCAGGGCGATGCCGGGAATGGTCTGCAGGATGCCCGCGAATCCCAGGACGAACCAGGCCGCTTTCGCGCGGCGCGTAATGAAGATGCCCAGCGGCAAACCGATCAGCACGGCGATCAGCAGCGAGATAAAGGTCAGCCCGATATGCTCCAGGGTCTGTTGCAGCAGTTTACCCGATTGCTGCTGCATGAATTGCCAGAGAGTTTGTTGTTGCTCCATCAGGCCTGCCTGTTCTTGAAGTGATTGAATGCGTTGATCAGGGCCGGGTAATCCTCCTTTCCGATGGTACCTACTTCCAGCTGAAAACGCTGGTCGTCGAAAAAATTCTGCACGAAGGTATTGGCCGGATGGAAGAGCAAGTCTCCCGGCGCCCCTTCCTGCACGATCTTCCCCTTATCCATCAGGTGTATGGTATCTCCCAGCTCGAAAGCCTCCTGGACGTCGTGCGTGACGAGCAGGATCGTCTTGTTCTTCAGCTCATCCAGCTGCTTAAAATCTTTTTTCACGGCCGCCCGGGTAATGGGGTCCAGGGCGCCGAAGGGCTCATCCATCAGTAACAAGGGCGGGTCGGCCGCCAGGGCCCGCGCCAATCCCACTCTTTGCTGCTGCCCGCCGCTTAGCTGGTGAGGATACGCCGCCAGGTGATCGTCCGGGGAAAGATGTAATTTTTCCATGAGGGCGATGGTGCGCGCATGGATCTTTTTCCGGTCCCAGCCCAGCAGGGCAGGCACCATACCGATATTCTCAGCGATAGTATAATGAGGGAAAAGGCCGGTGTTCTGCAATACATAGCCTATTTTCTTACGCAGCTCTTCGGCGGGCTGCCCGCGGATATTCTGGTGGCCGATCCATATTTCGCCCGAGCTGGGCTCGATCAGCCGGTTGATCATTTTAAGAAGGGTGGTCTTCCCGCTGCCGCTCGTTCCCAGGAATACGGCCGTCTCTCCTTCCCCTACGGTAAAGGACAGATCGTCAACAGCCTTAAATGCTTCGAAGGTCTTGGTAATGTTTTTTACGACGATCATCCTTTTCAATTTTCCCTGGTCTTAGTCTTAGTTCTATCCCGTCATCACCCTTTAGCGCTTTTAGCATCGTTTTCATCCAGCTTCGCAAAAAGATTGTTCAGCGATTCGGCGAAAGTAGGATGCGCGAAGATGGCATCCCGGATCCTGTCATAGGTGATGCCGCCCATCATGGCCATCTGCAAGATACTCATCAATTCTCCTCCCCCGGAGGCCAATACCGCCGCACCTATTATTTTTTTATTATCCGTCTGCACGATCGCTTTCAGCAGGCCACGGGTCTCACCGGTCTCGATGCCCCTTGCCACGGATGTCAGGGGAAGGGTCGCTACTTTTATGGCGATGCCTTTATCCCGGGCTTCCTTTTCTGTCAGGCCCACTCGTCCCAGCTCCGGGTCCGTGAACAGGACGTAGTTCAGGAGCCTGTCCGCAATGCCGGTGTTACTGTTGTTCAACAGGTTGCCGGCCACCACAAGGTAATCGTTATACGAGATATGGGTGAATTGAGGTCCTCCCTTTATATCCCCCAGCGCATAAATACCTGCGATATTCGTCTCGAGCTTATCGTTAACAGCTATGAAACCCCGATTGTTCAATTGAATGCCGGCAGCTGCAACATGAAGACTGCCTGTATCTGCCTCCCGGCCCGTGGCGATCAGCAGATGGGAGCCTTCCAATACGATCGTTCCCTGTCCTTTGGAGATATCCAGCCGGATCGTCCCCGGCGCCGGACGGGAGGCGGCGAATTGGGTGACCTTACTGTTGATGTGCATAGTGATCCCTTCCTCTTCCAGTATTTTCTTCAGTTCGTCTGCTATATCGGCATCCTCCTTCGGAAGGAAATGCTCCGCCGTATCGACGAGCGTCACTTCGGCTCCCAGCCGGTGAAACAACTGCGCAAATTCCAGCGCGATATAGCTGCCGCCGATAATGAGCAGGTGGCGGGGCACTTCCCGCAGCTCCATCACCGAAGTGGAAGTAAGATAATCCCCCTCTCCGAGGCCGGGGATGGACGGGATATGGGGCCGGGTCCCGGCATTGATAAAGATCTTGTCGGCGGTAAGGGTATCCCTTGAGCCATCCGCTTTGGTGACGGTGACCTCCTTTGGGCCGGTGAAGGCAGCCACCCCGAAGAAAAGCTCGATATTCGGAGTCCGGATCATTCCCTGCATAAGGCTCTCGCGGAAAGACAGGACGACGGAGCTTTTGCGTTGAAAGACCTCTTCCATATTCACGGAAAAGCCGGTAGTATGAATGCCGAACTCCGCGCTCCTTGTCACCTGCCGGGCGACGCGAGCGGAGGCGATCATCGTTTTGGTAGGCGTGCAGCCGTCATTGATGCAGGTGCCCCCCAGCCATCTCTTTTCTACCAGGGCGACCTTCCATCCGGCCTCCGCCAGCTTGTGCGCCAGCGGGTTGCCTGCCTGACCCGAACCGATAATAATGGCGTCAAATTTTGTCATATGTTTGATTAACACAAAGAACCATGCCAGTAATTAAGAAAGATCAGCAGCAGCAAAGCCTGATCGATTGGGAAAAATACGGACATTTGTTCAAAGAGATCAGGGTCCCGGCCCGGACGACGCTTTTGCAGGAAGGGCAGATCGCAAGGCAGGCCTATTTTATCCGGAAAGGATGCCTCCGGGTCTGGTTCAACAATAATGGAAAAGATGTCAGCTTCCAGTTCTTCTTCGAGAATGAAGGCGTCGCTTCCGTGGAAAGTTTCCGTTCCGGCGAACCCAGCGCTTTCAGCATCGAAAGCCTGGAACCTTCTACCCTGCTGGTGCTCACCAAAAAGAATTTCGAGACCCTGATGCGGGAGCTCCCCGGCTACCCGGAGGTCCTCCAGGAGATCCTCCACCGGCGGATCGCCCACTACATGAAGCTTTTCCTCTCCCGCATCAAAGACAGCCCGCAGAAAAGATACGAGGACCTGTTAAAGGAGAGTCCTCATATTGTCCAACGTATTCCCCAACATTACATCGCCTCTTACCTGGGCATTACGCCGGTATCCCTCAGCAGGATCCGTAATAAGGCCGGCGCCAGCGCGCGAAAATCTTAACAATTGTTATCGTCGAAGGCTTTCTTTCCGGGCAATTTTGTATAAAAAAAGCCATGCGAACAGCCATCGTTTTCAACCACCCTTACGAAGGCAGCTATTGCCACTCCGTTCTCCGGGCCGTCCTCGACGGCCTTCACCGGGGCGGTCACGAGACAGACCTCCTGCACCTGGACCGGGAAGGTTTTAACCCGGTAATGACCGCCGCCGACCTGAAGGGATTTACGCAGGGAGTTCCCGTAGATCCCAAAGTGCTGGAATACCGGGAAAGGCTGCAGCAGGCCGATCACCTGGTATTCATCTTTCCCATCTGGTGGGAGCTGATGCCCGCCATGACCAAGGGGTTCATCGATAAGGTGATCTTCCCCGGCGTCGCCTATGATTATGACAGGTCCGGCCGCTGGCCGAAAATGGTAAAAAGGTTCGACCGGCTGAAAGGCATCACCCTCATAACGACCATGAACACCCAATCCCTCGTCTACCGGCTGGTATTCGGCAATGCCATTAAAAAAGCGCTTTTCACGGGCACCTTCTGGAAGATGGGATACGGCCGTCGCAAATGGATCAACCTGAACATGGTGAAATTCGTATCGGAGGAAAAAAGAAGAAAATGGCTGGAAGAGATCGAACGCCGTTTCAGTCAGCTAAAGGGTTGATCGTCCTGGCGGATGTTCCGAACCTGTGTTATATTTGCTTTTTATGACGCTCGAACAATTCAAACTCAGCTTAACACAAGACCAGCCCCCGGCAGGCATCAACGGCTGCCTGACCGCCCTATGGTGGGACGGCAAAAATGACTGGGAGCGCGCTCATAACGTCGCCCAGGAAATAGAGACCAAAGACGGGTCCTGGGTGCATGCCTACCTGCACCGCAAGGAAGGCGACTCGGGAAATGCCCGGTATTGGTATAACAGGGCCGGTCGGTCGATGCCGGGCTATTCCCTTGAAAACGAATGGGAAGAGATCGTTAGCTTTTTTCTCTGAAATTCTTATCTTTTCTTCCGACCTTGCAGCCTGACAAAGTATTACCCCTAGACTCTTGTGTACATGAAAAGATCCCTACTCCTGGCAGGCATCCTGATAGCCTGCCGGACCTTCTCTCAATGCCCCTTCTCCGTTGCCCTGGCAAGCTCCGGTGGTAATTGCGCGGGCGCTACGCTGACCGTCAATACGGCCAATCCCCTTTCACAGATCATATGGTATAAAGATGGCCTGCCCGTAAGTACGGTGACGGGAAATAGTAATCCCTTAATAACTACTGTGGCAGGAGGAAATGGGCTGGGGCATGCCTCCAATCAGGCCGGCCGGCCAATGGGAATATATGTCGACGGCGCGGGAAATGTCTATTTTTGCGATGCCTTCAACTACTGTGTTCAAAAATGGACGCCGGGAGCTACCAGCGGAACAATCGTGGCCGGCGGAAATGGTAGCGGAGGCGCTGCCAATCAGATCTCCTTTCCCACGGGACTATTTGTGGATGCCAACATGAATTTGTATATCGTTGATCAAGGTGACGGCGTCAGCCGGATCCAAAAATGGGCACCGGGAGCTACCAGTGGCATCACCGTTGCCGGTGGAAATGGAAATGGGCCCGCACCAAATCAATTGGACAATCCAGAGGATGTCTTTGTTGACCCCAGTGGTAATGTCTATGTAGCAGATCTCACCAATCATCGGGTACAAAAATGGGCGCCCGGGGCTACCAGTGGCATAACCGTCGCGGGAGGGAATGGTGAAGGTTCTGCGCCCAATCAACTTTCCTATCCTAACTCAGTATGTGTGGACGGCAATGGTAATGTCTACGTATCAGACCAGAATGGCCGTGTCCAAAAATGGGCGCCCGGCGCAACGAGCGGCATCACCGTGGCAGGAGGAAATGGACCGGGGGGTGCGGCCAATCAACTCTATAATCCTTATCATATCTATGTAGATGGCAGTGGAAATATATATATAGCCGACTTTGTCAATGCACGTATTCAGAAATGGGCGCCGGGAGCGACAAGTGGGGTAACCGTCGCTGGAGGAAATGGGCCCGGATCTGCAGCTAATCAATTAGAGTATCCTGATTTCTTTTATATAGATGGCAGCGGAAATATTTACGTATCTGATCAGTACAATTATCGCGTACAAAAATGGGGGGCCCAATCCACCATCGACCCCACCTACCCCGCCACTTCCCCCGGCACCTACACCGCTGTAGCAACAGATAACAACCATTGCAGCGTGACCACCAATGCCGTGGTCATCGACCAGGCAGCCGCCACCCTCAGCAACACCGGAACGAATTGCCTGGGCTCGGCCATGCTGCAAGTCAATACCGGCAACACACTTTCGCAGATCGTATGGCAGAAGGACGGCGGGGATGTGAACACCGTCCTCGCGACGAATACGACTACGGGACTCAACGGCGCAACGGTGGCCGGCGGATATGGAATAGGAACTGCCCTTAACCAGTTTTTAGATCTCGAACAGGTATTCGTAGATGGAATGGGGAATATTTATATCACCGATATCGGAAATGAGCGCGTAGTGAAGTGGACCCCCGGCGCTACCAGCGGAGTGATCGTGGCAGGCGGCAACGGACCGGGATCGAGCCCTGATAAGCTCGGAAACCCCACCGGCATCTTCGTGGACGGTGGCGGCAACGTATACGTCTCCGATGGGAATAATAACAGGGTGCAGAAATGGGCGCCCGGCGCTACCAGTGGCATCACCGTTGCAGGCACCGGCATCCAGGGACCCGCTCCTGATCAACTCGATGGTCCCCGCGGGGTTTTTGTAGATGGAGGCGGAAATATTTATGTCGTCGATGCTTATAACAATCGCGTACAAAAATGGGCGCCCGGCGCCACCAGCGGTGTCACGGTAGCAGGAGGCAATGGACTAGGGCCCGCCCCCAATCAGTTACATTCACCGGAGAGCATCTATGTGGACGCCAATGGAAATATCTATATCTCGGACTGGAACAACAATCGCGTCCAGAAATGGGCGCCCGGCGCCACCAGTGGCGTCACCGTCGCCGGTGGCAACGGTCAGGGTTCCGCACTCAACCAATTGAATGACGCCTATGGACTTTCCGTAGACGCCGCCGGGAATGTATTTGTCGTGGATGCCTCTAACCATCGTGTGATGAAATGGGCGCCCGGCGCTACCAGCGGTGTTATCGTAGCTGGCGGTAACGGTCCGGGCGGCGCCGCCAATCAATTCGATATCCCTGTCGGCCTCTATATGGACGCCAATGGAAATCTTTACATCGCGGATCAAAATAACCGACGCATCCAGAAATGGCCACAGCAACTCATCATTGATAAAAATTACCAACCCGTGGCGCCCGGCACCTACAAAGCGATCGCCACCACCTACGGCGGCTGCACCGTTCCCACGGGCGATATCGTCGTCTTACCTTTGGTAACGCCTTCGGTGACCATCGATGCCTCGGCCACAGCCGTTTGCGCAGGCACACCCGTAACGTTCACGGCTACTCCCCTTAACGGCGGCGCCGCTCCCATCTATCAGTGGAAAGTGAATGGCGGCAACGCCGGAACGAACAGTGATACATATACAAATGCAGCCCTGCCGACCGGAGCCAGCATCTCCTGCACCATGACAAGCAATGCAGTCTGCGCCACAACACCCTCGGCTGCCTCTACTCCCATAGCGCTGACCGTGACCCCTCCTGTGAACCCAACGGTGACCATCCAGGCGTCCGCTGGCGCAGTTTGCACAGGCGAACTGGTTAGCTTCAAAGCATCCTCTACCAATGGCGGCGGCGCGCCTGCCTTCCCATGGCAGATCACTGGCAATCCCACGGGCAGCAATAGTCCCGATTTTCAGAGCAATACACTTTCCAACGGCGATCTCATCAATTGCGTACTGACGAGCAACGCCCTCTGCGCCACTGCTCCTACAGCCAGTTCCAATACTTTGCCCATTACGGTAAATGCCGGCGTCGCTCCGGTAGTCGTTATCACGGCTGACCTTTCCGCCACCTGCCAGGGCGATCCCGTCCATTTTACGGCGAGGATCACCAATGGCGTCCCTGTCTCGCAATATCAATGGGAAGTAAATGGCACGAACGCAGGGATCAATACTTTCCGCTTCACCGCGATGAACCCATCAGATGGGGATATCGTCACCTGCCTGGCGAAGGGAAGCTCCGGCTGCGCCGCGTCCGTCTCCAACAGCATTCCCCTGACGGTACATCCGATGCCCGTCATCGCTCCCGGGCAACTCTTCCAGATCTCCCAGGGTCAGGGCATTACCCTGGACCCCATTATCAGCGGCAATATCGCTTCCTGGTCCTGGACTCCGTCCGCCGGCCTGTCCGACGATGCGATCCGCAATCCCATCGCTAACCCGCAACGCACCACAGACTATACATTGGAGGTCGCCACCGCCGATGACTGCCGCGCAACAGGGACTATAACGGTAAAAGTTTTTACCCAATTGAGGATACCGAACGCTTTCACACCGAACAGCGACGGGCACAACGATATTTTTTATGTATTAGGAGGACCGCCCGGCAGTGCTGTCAAAGACCTTTCCATCTTCGACAGGTGGGGACAGAAGATCTTCCAGGTCCATGATGCGCCGCCTGGTGATCCTGGCTTTGGGTGGAATGGCTATGTTAGAGGAACTCCGGCGCCTACAGGCACTTATGTCTACAATATCGTCATCCGCTTTGCGGACGGCAAACAACAGTTATTCAGCGGTACGCTCGTCCTTACGAGATAAAGCGTACTCCAGGCCTGCTATAAATATCGGTTCATTTGCAACACCAGGTCCGGATCGGGGCAGTTCTCCAGCCATTGCGCCCGCCCGGAGAAGGGACAGACGCCGGGATAATCGCCCTTCCAGCCCTGCATGTCGCGGATCAGCTGGAAATGCAAATGCGGCGGCCAGTTGCCGTTCTCGAACCGCATGCCGAACTCTCCTATCACCTGCCCCTGGCGGATATTCATCCCTTCCTGCAGGTTCTTCAGGGAGTTGAGACTCAGATGCCCGTATAAGGTATGGAAGCCGACGCCCTCCAGGTTATGCGTCAGGATAAGGGTCGCTCCATAATCGCTGTCATTATTATTGAAGCCAAAGCTGTGCACGACGGCGTTCAGGGGAGCCATCACCTTCGTGCCGGCCGGCCCCCATATATCGATGCCCAAGTGTAGCCGCCGCGGCTCTTCAGGCGACCCGGAAAAACTGAGGGAAGGCCCTGCCTCACTGCCGCTGACGGGAAGGGAATTATCGAAATGCTTGCTGCGGGCGTACAAGGTCCTGTGCTCGTTGTATCCCCCGATGCCATAACGGCAATGCTGCGCCCCGAGCGCTTCATTGATATAAAGTGCAAAGCGGTCCGTATCGACGATCTCTTCCGTCGTCAGCTCTTTATTCTCCTCCGTAAAATCCATTGAACAAAGCAGATCCGTCCCGGCATCGAAAGGAACTACCGGATGGAAATCCTTCCGGTGTGCATACAATAGCGATGATAACGAAGGCTGTTCCATATCTTTTTATTTAGGTTGCCTTATTATTTTGAGCCCAGGATCTCCCCGATCGCCTTATCCAGCTGAGGGTCCCTGCCATTGATCTTGTCTTCGAAGGTATTGATCACTTTTATATCGGGTTGCACGCCTGTAGCTTCGAGGTCCTTTCCATCGAGTGTGTAACAACCCCAGGAAGGCAATCGTACGAATGAACCGTCCACCAATCCCGCGCCGCTGGTAAAGATGATCCAATGATAAGTCTCGTTGCCGACGATCTTACCCAACTTCAGCGCCTTGAATCCGCTGGCCGTCATTTCGGCGTCACTGAGGGATTGTTCATTGGTCAAGAGGATAATGGGTTTGTCAGATGGGGTAAAATTTCCCTGTTTGGCCAGTTGACCTTCCCTGTATTTCCATCGCAGGTAAGAGCGTTGCGACAGGAACTTCAATACTTCGTCATGCACATTCCCGCCTGTATTATAGCGTATATCAAGGATCAGGCCATCTTTGCCGTTCAACTCCTGCGTCATATCGATGATGAATTTCTCCAGCTCGCCCGTACCCATGTTCTTCATGCAGCTATAGGCGATCCTTCCTTTACTCTTCTCAGCGACCCTTTTACGGTTGTTGTCGATCCATTCGTCATAGAAGTTGCCCCCCAGGCTGGCCTGCGGGTGGAGCTTGATCTCGTAGGTGCTGCCGCCCCTGCTGAAGGTCAGCCTGATCTCCTTGTCCAGGGAAGGCCGGGTGAAATAATAACTCCGGTCCATCTTCCGGTCGACGGCTTCTTCATTCACTTTTACCAGCTCGTCGCCGGCACGGACGTCGATGCCTTTCTTATCGGCGGCCGAACGGGGCAGGATGTATCTCACCTTGTAAGGATTGGTCTCTTCAAATAAGATCCCCGTCTCCATGGTCCGGTTGGCCAGCTGCACATTCTCGTCCTCCCCGAATGTGTTGAAGCCCTGGTGGGACGAGTTCAGTTCGCCCAGCATATCGTTCATCAGTACCCGCAGGTCGGAACGGGTATTCACATAGGGCAGGAAGGCGCCGTAACGGTCGCGGGTCTTCTTCCAGTCCAGTCCATGGAACTTCTCGTCGTAATAATTCTCATCCAGCCGGGCCCACGCTTCGGCAAAGATCTGGCCGAACTCGCCGGACAGCCGCCTGCGGAAGGTATAGCTGATGGCGATTGGGTCCAGCTTGTTCTGGTCGAGGTTCAGCTTGTAAACGTTCCGGTTGAGCAGGACAAAATATTTATCGCCGCTGACGACCACACTGATATTGTTCCCTTCCGAGCCGGCGATCTTTTCCGTCTTGGGCTGTTCGAAAGGCTCGAGCACGGTCTTCCACAAGGAAAATCGCCCCCCGTCATGGTTGCTGGTGTAGAGCACGGAGGTCTTGCCGCCTTTCTCCACTACCTCCTGCAAATTTTGCGAACCGAAGGAAGGACTTATCTGTTCGATCCTTTCCAGGATATGGGAAAGGTCCATGGCGATGGGGACCGCCGAATCCTTACGGGTGCTGTCTTTCTTTTCTGTTTTGAAGAGCTCCGTTACCTTATCCATCCGGAAAGGTTCGTCCAGCTTTTCCAGCGGCAGCCGGTAGATCTTAGGGTCCAGCATCCCGAAAGGATAAGAAGGCCGTAGGCGCGAAGAGGTAAAGTAGATATATTTTCCGTCGGGACCCCATTTCGGGTCCGCTTCGGTGATGGCCGTATTGGTCAGGTCGACGGTCGTCCCGTTGCGCAAACTGTGCACGAAGATGTCCTGTTCAAAATTGCGATAGGCCGTGAAGCAAACGTATTCCCCATCCGGAGAGAAACCGGGTTCGGAACTTTGCATGGCCCAGATCTCGTCCTTTACAAGGGTCTTGCTTTCAAAGCTTTTCAGGTCGAGGAGCCGCACTTCGTCGCGTCCGCTGAGATAGACGCCCTTTGTCCGGGCCTTGTTAAGGGTGATCGACCGGTTGCTGCGCTGATCATGGGTCAACTGCCGGAGGGGCGCGCTGCGGTCCGCGGCGATGGTATACCAGTTCATATAGCCGCCGAAGGTCTGGTTGAATAAAAGGGTCTTATTGTCGGAAAGCCATTTTACCTCCTCCGCTTTTTCGACGGACCCTTTATTGACCTGGAGGATGAACTTTCCCTCCGCATCGCTGATGAACAATTCCCCTCTTGCCGTGAACGCCATCTTCTTGCCATCGGGGGACAGGTCCATTGCCGTTATATTGCTCTTCACGTCGAAATCCTTTTCCTGGGGCAAGATATAATTGCGGGAGATGGCGATATTCAGCTTCTTCGCCGCTCCGGCCTGAACGTCATACACATAGAGCTGGTAGTCCTTCTCGAATACGATCTTCCCCCCGTCGGCATTGACAATGGCGTTCTTGATGGAGGAGTTGAAATTGGTGAGGGCCGCCTTTGCCCCATTCTTAAATTGATAAAGGTTATACTCGCCATTCCCTTCATCGGAGATGAAATAGATATTCCCGTTCTTGTCGAGGCTGGCGCCGAAATCCTTCCCGATATAATCGGTATAACGTTTATATTGTTTGGTGCGGATGTTATAGGACTGTATATCCGGGTTGAAAGGTCCTTTGTAATGCTTCCGCTGCGCCTGGTTGCTGCTTTCCCAGGTATCGTTGAAGAAGATCTCTCCACTGGAAGGGTGTTCGAAGAGATTATGGTCGTACTGGAAGAAGTAATCGCCGAATACCCGCAGGGGCGTGCCGCCGTCGATACCGACCTTAAAGCCGGATTGCTGGCCCGCTCTGCTGGAAGTGAAATAGATCGCTTTGGAATCCCAGCTCCAGGAGCTCACTTCGTCATTCGCGCTATGGAAGGTCAGCTGCCGGATCTCGCCGCCACTGGCCGGCATCACGAATACATCCCCGTTGCCGTATTGCCGGCCGGTGAAGGCGATCCATTTCCCATCCGGCGAGAAGCGGGCATTGGTCTCATATCCCTGCATAGCGGTCAGCCGCAGGGCCTGTCCCCCCTGCGTGGATGCGGACCAGAGGTCCCCCTCGAAACTAAAGACCACGGTCTGTGCGTCCGGGCTCAGGCAGGGATAGGAAAGGAAGTAAGGCGACTTTTCCTGGGCGGGCAGCAGGAAGGGTAGTAAAAAGGCCGATAAGGCTACGACGATGCGTTTCATGACGGCAGATTTAGTTTTTATCCGTCAAGATACGATTGAAAAAGATACGTGGGGAACCATTTATACCATTGCCCGGCCTTCCGTCCACTTGCCAGCCGGAGATCAGGTCAGGCAGCCGGCGATCGGTTGCGCGATGGAACTCAGATCACTACGTTGATCATTTTATTCTTTACATAAATGACCTTCTTGGGAGGCTTGCCGTCCAGCCATTTCCGCACCACTTCATCGGCGAGGATCAGCTCTTCGACCTGTTGCTGGGTGGCGTCCAGGGCGATGTTCAGTTCCGTCCGGGTCTTGCCATTGATGGCGATGGGATAATTCTTGGCCGATTCGACGAGGTATTGCTCTTCTATTTTCGGATAGGGCGCGTCCAGGATGGTGCCTTCGTTGCCGATCAGGTGCCAGAGCTCTTCGCTGACATGGGGGGCATAGGGCGTCAGGACGATCAGCAGCTTCTCCAGCACTTCCTTCTTATGGCTTTTCACTTCGCTGAGCTCATTGACCCCGATCATGAGGGCGCTGACAGCGGTATTGAAAGAGAAGCGCTCCGTATCGTCTTCGACCTTTTTAATGGTCTTGTAGAGGATCTTCCATTCCGCCTCCGTTGCCGCCTGCGTGGTCCAGACCTTGCCCTTCGTCTCGTCATAGAAGAGGCGCCAGAGCTTGCGCAGGAAGCGGTGTACCCCTTCGATACCCTTGGTATCCCAGGGCTTGCTTTGTTCGACGGGACCGAGGAACATCTCGTACATGCGGAAGGTGTCGGCCCCATATTTCGTTACGAGGTCGTCGGGATTGACGGTGTTGAATTTGGACTTGCTCATCTTCTCCACTTCCGTCCCGCAGATATAGGTGCCGTCCTCTTCAAAAATGAACGTGGCATTCGCATATTCCGCCCTCCATTCCCTGAAGGCTTCCACGTCCAGCTCCACGCCGTCCACCAGGTTGACGTCCACATGTAACTGGTCGAAGGAAAGCTTATCCTTCAGGCGTTCGTATTGGTTGAGGGAGGCAAACCGGTTCTCACCCGTGATGCGGTAGACGAAACGGCTCGATCCCTGGATCATGCCCTGGTTGACGAGTTTCTTATACGGTTCTTCATGGCCGATATAACCGAGGTCATAGAGGGCCTTGGTCCACATGCGGCTATAGAGGAGGTGACCGACGGCGTGCTCCGTACCGCCGATATAGATATCCACCTGGCCCCAGTAGTCGGAAGCCTTGCGGCTGCAGAACGCTTCCTTGTTATGAGGGTCCATATAGCGAAGGAAATACCAGCTGCTGCCGGCATAACCGGGCATGGTGTTGGTCTCCAGGTGGCGGTCCTTCCAGCTTTTTACATTGGCCAGCGGTCCTTCTCCTTCCGGTCCGGGCCCGTATTTTTCGATATGGGGCAGCTCCAGCGGAAGCTCTTTTTCATCCAGGGGATAGGCGATCCCGTTCAGCCATTTGATGGGGAAGGGTTCTCCCCAGTAACGCTGCCGGCTGAAGGCGGCGTCCCGCATCCGGTAGTTCGTCTTGCGGGTGCCGATGCCCATTTCTTCCACCTTTTTCGTCACTATTTCCAGGGCCTCTTTCATGACGATGCCATTCAGGAAATCGCTGTTCTCCAGCTTGGCTTCCTTGGTGGCATTGGCCTCGACCCCGTCATAGTAAGAGCCGATGATATTGGTGATGGGAATGGAAAAATGCTGTGCGAATTTGTGGTCCCGTTCGTCTCCGCAAGGCACGCCCATGATGGCGCCCGTGCCATATCCCGCCAGGACGTATTCCGAGATCCAGATAGGGATCTGCCGCCCGTTGAAGGGATTGACGGCATAGGCCCCGGTAAAGCAGCCCGTGATCTTTTTCTCCGCCATGCGTTCCCGCTCGCTGCGGCTCTTCACATAGGCGATATAATCGTTCACGGCCTGTTGCTGAGCCGGCGAACTGATCTTTTGGATCAATTCATGCTCCGGCGCCACCACCATAAAATCGACCCCGAAGATCGTATCCGGTCGTGTCGTATAGACCCGGAGGGAGGGCGCGGTCCCGGCAGCTGCGGATCCCGCCG
>Ga0307517_10004137_pt1 | contig 22388 bp, 24 predicted proteins | sample 23_EM_MG_FD_194515 | JGI IMG/M metagenome (GOLD analysis project Ga0307517, IMG submission 194515) | Populus trichocarpa ectomycorrhiza microbial communities from riparian zone in the Pacific Northwest, United States - 23_EM | ecosystem: Host-associated > Plants > Roots > Unclassified | place... | reverse complement strand
CACGTGTTACCCCAGATTAGGGTTTGCCCTAAATCGAATCCAACAGCAATGCGGATGTACGATGCAGACCAGCAGATATGGGGGGAGACAAGCAAATAACAGGGAAATATTGAGAGACAGGCAAAGAGTAGCAAATATGAGGAACCAGGGACGTAGTCTGAAGGAAAACTTATATCCATGTTGTGACTTAGGCAAGGAACGGGTAAAGGTGTGAGTTGGGGAAGGCCTTCTTGATACACTCGTCCAGGAAGTAATACGGCGAAGCATAGGTAACATCAGTAGAGTCAGTTAGACCGCTACCAGCGGTGAGCATGCCAACAATACGATTCTTGGCATCACTGATGACAGACCCAGAGTCCCCAAGATCCGAGAAAGCACCATCCTCTGGCTGTAGGGAAATATGGCAATCTCCATAGACGTTGAATCAATGCCATACTGGTTGTAAATACAGACTCTCGATTCGATTCCGGACATACGACAGTAACCCCAGTGCTGTTGCCGTTCTTGACGACGATAAAACATTCTTCCCCATTTGCATCGAGCATGGTCGGTTGGCGCAGCTCGTCATCCTTGACGAAGTCTCGAAGCCGCATGAGGCCGCCAACTGGATACTCGAGCTTGGCACGGGTCTCAGCGTGAGGGTATATACATCTTCGCCATGAACTCGCCAGGCGTAAGTTTGCGTCCTACATGTAATAGTCAGACTAGACAACCTCAGTGAGATAGACGAAAATGTACCAATAGTCCATGGAGTCAAACTTCCCACGATTGAGCTCAACAAGAGCCCAGTCTTCCGTAAATTGTTTGTTGCTGACTCGGGATGGAAATTGGAGGGGCATAAAGAACATGCCACAGGACACGCTGGCTCACTGCGCTCCAGAACTTGGTGATATTACTATGGAACTCGTCCATGCTCGCCTTCGACACCTCCGCCTTCGCCAATTCGACCCTTAACGCATTTCGCAATCCAGCTATCTTGGCGTCCTCGCCCTCGAGGGCCTCCCCAAGAGCAGTGATCTCTTTCCTATAGGAGTTGACCATGAAAGTCTCGTTTGCCATCTTGTATGTGATGGCCTCGAGAGTGGTCTGGTAGGCCTTGCTGCCAAAGTGGATGACCTCGCGACGAGGAGTACTGTTATTCCTTCGGTAGTAGAGGTTGTTAGGCCATTTACTGAGTGGGAGGGCGGGCTGTAAGGAGGAGGACTCGATCGCTATCGCCACCTTCGCGGAGATAGAGACAACCAGTGCCTTCGAAATAAGGAAAGGCCTTGAGAGAGATCTTGAGACCAAGAGTGGGAGTGAATGGGCTGCGTATGTCAGCCGTTGGGTCAATGGAGGAGGCGTGGTCGAGAAGCTGAGGTCCAGCAGACCGGGTGAAGATGGACTCGCGGAACGCGATTTCGACGTTTATGATCCCATACTCTCCTTGCAGCGCATGGCCGCGACCTTGGCGTTGTCACGGGAGAGGGTTTTAGACATCACGCCCACCCAAAGGGAGAGGGACCGGGTTCCTTTCCGGCTTCAGCAAAGCGGACAGGGTCAATGCATAGAATCGAAGTACTTGTAAATCTGTTCACTTAGCTGGCACCACACAGGTGCGATCTCGGTCTAGCCTCCTTCGGGATGCGCTGGGCAGCGGCCAGGCAGGCCCTGTGTGGTAGATGGAGATGGGGTTGGACGTAGTGGGCTCGTCAAAATCAGATAGCTTCAAGTTGGCACCGAAAATCTTGGTGATGCTGGCGCTTAAATGTTCTCACGGCCAAAGTGATGAATGTTTTCTTCCTCTTGTACTGTAGAAAACACAGAGAGTTGAAAGAGACAGCGGACGGCCCGGACCCCGATGTGGTGACTAGGTTTTATGCCGTAGGCTGGGTAGGTTACTTATACTGAAATGATCTCAGATCCTAAGCCAGATAATGTACTCTTTAGTGACGATAGTAACAGCCCCAAAGACTATTTAGAAATTATGCATGCCGCATGCGCCAGTTCCCCGTCCATTCAGCTGGAACGATCAGCCTACTTATATTACACCTCGGGTCTGGCCATCTGCCAGTGAACCAACAGTTGGTTACGGTAAGTCAAAAATGCCCGAGCCTATGTAATGATCTGCTACAATGTAGATCTCGTGGAAGATATTCTCGCGTCAACTTCGAATTCGCATTCCCTCCCTCGCGCTGACAAAATCAAAGGAGCCGTTCTCTATCTGTGTACTTCGCAAGAACTGTTGTCCGATCATCAATATTCCAGGCTTCCACACACCCGCCACCACAGAACATGTTCAATGTCGTTTCCACAGAAAACACGCCAGACATGGGTGTCGGCCTTTCGTTAAATGCAACCTCAAAGTCAACGAGGTGATACTCTCAGAAAAATCGTTGCTTGTCTTGCCACCTGGGTTGCCCCTGGTCATTATCTCATTAAAGTGGAGGCGCAGAAATATCATCATTGAGGGCAATGACGTCGAAGATTTAAGTTATTGCTCCGTTGGAAGGTTAACATCGGGGGTCAATCACAGGTGGGTGGTGTGGTACTTGGTTCAAGTGATACCCAATAACAAATGGCGTTGTAGCTGCATGCCAGACTCGGACGTGGGTGTGAACTTCGATATCCCAACCTTCTCTCTTGAGATTATTGCCCGGCGAGACATCGCAACTCTATCGTGTGCTGCGTAAAGGAACGACAAAGGCAACTTCTCGAGGCGTACAGCTTTGTGTGCCAATGCGAGGTTTGCGTCAACGCTACGCCCGAGAGCAACACTGGGTTACGGGAAGAAATCATGCTTGGCAGGATTTATAAGTTTGCGACGAGAAAGAGGAGATGTTCGCAAAAACCGCGGTTCAACATTCGTTCGCTTGACTCAAAGGCGATTCTGTGACAAAGAAATCTATTAAAATTTTCAGGCAATTCGGGGCAGGTTGACAGTAAGTATTTGGACCGGAAACAGGATACTGGAGATTGGGAGGGCGTTAGGTGCCTGAGGGATGCAAAAGATGGCTCGGGAGGTCCGGGTAAAATTTCTAGTGTACGAAAAATGAAATGTAAAGGTTGAAAAGATAATGTTCCCGATTCAAAAGTATGACCACCAAATTGTTTATTTTAGAATAATGCACAAATAAACAACAATGCAGTAGAGAAGAACCCTTAATCAACCTTCCTTGCCCATTTTTTCGAACCGGAAGCCAAAGACGTGCGAGGTGGGGTCGACATGCGCTGCGGGGGAATCGAAGGAGGAACATAGATTGGTGTAGGTGAACTTTGCGAGTGCCAAGTCGCCATGGATTTCGTACTCAAGGCAGGATTGATGTGGAGTTCGTATGGATCATTAGGATCATCATTTTCTCCCCAGTATAACCAGAGTTGAGCTCCCAAGATTAGATTAAGGAGAAGTGCAACGGCAAATCCTGCTGAAACGAGTGAATCGCCAATTTCGGTAGCGGTCGTAAAGAGCCGTGCGAGACAGCCAGCGATCTGGCTGACAACAGCAAAGGCAGAGAGTTGACCTGTCGATTTCGACCTAAAATTCTGCCGTATCTGGGGTAGTTTAGAGAACACAGACAACGGAAGCGTCGTGATTTGAAGGAGAGCCAGTGTGTCCAGCGATATTGTGCCAAGGGCGACTCCTGTCACGGCCATGAAAATAGAAACAATTACAATCTTCTGAAATGTTCCGGTGCGGTGGGTGAGAAACGTGGTTGGAGCAAAAAAAATGATGAGATGTGTTATGAAGACGTTTTGTATGGTGAGGAAAAGATTTTCGCCGTATGTCGAGAATGGGAAGTGATGTCTGAAGGAGTACGCAAGAGTAATCGCGTAGGCCATTGTCTCCAGGACGTAAGCTGGAAATGAAAGCCCTCGAGCTGACCGCGCTGTAATGACTTTCTCTGCTATCAGACAAAATGGCACAGCAAAATGCAGTCTGAAACTTACTCAGGACAATCTGGGGGACTTTCATAATTCCACCACCAATTACTATGCCCAATCCCAGACCCTTTGAAAGCGAGTATTTGAGGCATTCAACATCGCTAATGTTCAACTTTTCCACCAGTGACGTGTAGCATTCCTAACATGTCTTTCAGACTCGGGTGGTTCAAAACTGTAAGAAAAAGTGCTCACTTGGCCTACGATGGATATGCCTAAATCCTGAATAAACCACGGTAGGTTTCGTGTAATCGATGTCATGACAGAGCGTGTTAAGTATGAGACGGCATGACAAAGGTGACAACATCACACTGTCACGGTGGGATGCCTATCATTGTAATGTCCGATATTCTTAAGTAGCTGTCACGGTAAGCCTGTACCAGCGGCATTCTATTTAGGCCTTGGACGAGGGTTGGTTCTTCATTATGCATGTACTATCACAAACATATTTCAGAGCATCAGGCTTGACCACACCCTCTGATATATAGGTTCCGCACAAGAGACCTAGTACTTATTGCGTAAGTTTGAAACTTTTGTACCCCGCCTTTGTTGACTTGCCTTAGTGAAGCTCAAGCTCGTCACGGAGAAGAGCCCGAAATAGACCCCGACCAGTTTCAAGATCCAGACAATGAATCTAGTCTTTTTGCGGGTTGAAGGACATGACGAAGATAAAACCTACGAATCAGTAGACCAGGCTGTAGTAGTAGAAGGAGCTTTTTTACGGTTAGTTTTATGCTATCATTCCAACCACATTCATTTCAGAGAACCCCAAGATTCAGTAACAATTCGGAGACCTCAAATGTAGATCGTCTGCTGCCGAATGGGAGAGTATTCGTATTCTCTCTAGATTGATAACTTAGTCCCTCCAGACTGGGGGATTTGAGACCACTGATCAGGAATGTTACCGAATTTCGTTGACATAGGTCAAGCCCGTGATAAAATTCTGTCGCTCAAACTTGACCTCCGACATGGAGGAAACGGGCTCTTCCTCAGAAAACATCTGCTCAGGCCCTTATCCGCTATCTTATGACGCACCCAATATTGCACTACTGAATCATATTCGCAGTGGAATCGGTTTGCTAACAATTTAGAATGATCATGGTGTCGGAACTATGTTATTATGAGCAAGCTTTCGCCATTCAACCTTAAATCCGCTGATCTCGAATCCCAATTGTCCTTTTTGAATTCATTGTGGCGGGCACGAACTTGGTGATGCTGCCTTACGCATGCTCACAGGACAGATGTAAGTCAAGATTTTTTTCACTGGTCAGTGTGATATTCGAAAGCTCACTTTTCAACTTGTTTTCAACCACCTTGTTAATCGATTCACCTTTATGCTTCTGAACAATCTCTCGTTGATGGTCGAATATTTATTGGTGCTGATGCGATTCTTTGCAGATTGAACCCAATAGTCAGGTGACCTCGGAAGGCGTAAGTTTGAATGCGTTTGAAGTCACATTCTGCTCCTACCTTCATCTTTAGGCTGTGAATTGAATAATGTCCGATGCGGGTTTCCTTTACCTATTCTGTCTGACGGTTTAACACTTGAATATTTGAATTCTTGACAGAGACAAATCGGGGAGTGTATGTTTTTTCCGTGACGCCAAACTCATTCCCCTCAACACCCACTCGAAAATCTCAAACCTTCTCCACGACTGCTGATATTCAACTCACCCTTCCAAGTCTTCGAAGACATTTCCAACGCGCAGCTTCCAGTGGCGCAGCCAAACACTGATTCTGCACCACAGAGCGACGAATCGCCGACGATTGGGACTGATTTTTTTTGGGTCCCAGTCCCAAGAGTGTGATGCATTTAAGCGGATCATACCGTCCATGGATCAGACACCCAGTTGAATTTTCCAAGCTTTCCAACATAAATTCGATTGGATAACTCAGTGCATAGCTTCCTTCGACTTTGTAGCGCCGATGAGGTCCTTGATCCTAGTGTAATTGATAGCGTAACCTTTAACGAATGTCTGACTCGCTGAAGGATGGAGAGAGGTTAGGGCAGAGTCGCCTAGATACTACTTAATGTTTGTACCTTGGCTCACTGGAGCAAAACCACGTGGGAACACTGACATTCCTTTGTCCAATTTGAATGTCGTCTAGCCGCTAAAGAATGCCCCCTCTTCAAACCAAGGGCGGCTCTCTTTATTCCACGTCTAGTCGCCTGAGCGCACGTAAACCGCGAATTTTTGCAGGGAGCGCTGGGCTCGATCTCAACCCAAATGCCCACTCACGTACCGACCCCGTCAAAGCGTTGGGTGCATTGCTTAAGTTGTTGACCGCATTGCCCTCAAGGATCGGGGGGTGTCAGTATAAATTAACCCCAGCCGAGCACACGCTCTCTCTTCATCTTGTCTCCATTATTGACCCATTCGTTTGCCATGGAGCTCGCGCTTTTACCACTTCCAGCTGCGACCCCACTTCGCTATCAAGCTTGGTCGACCAGCCTACGGAAGTTTTGGAAGCCATCTTATCTCATGTGGATTCTCGAAAGGACCTACTTAGCGTTGGCCTTGTATGCAAGCGACTTCGCGATGTCATATTCCCGAGACACTTCGACTACCGCGTCATTCGATGCAAGTTATCTTCCGTCAGCCTCTGGAGCCATCTCATTATTCATAAGTCGCTCGCTCGCAACGTGCGTAAGCTTGAGATATTGGACGAACGATTATCGACTGCGCCATCAGTTGCGAATTCATATATCCTCATTCCCTCCATCTCCCAGCACGACACCGATCCCGAGAATACCGACGACGAACTGGGGGTGCACTCCAAGCAGGAGAAGTACCTTTCCGAGGCTCTCCTGCATATGACAGGATTGAAAGAGTTCAAATGGTCCTGTAACCATTCACCGATCTCGATAGCCAACGTATGGCCGACGCTAATGGCAAGGGCGTCGAATTTGAGAACCATAGAAATCTGCGACAATCTGCTGTTTGGTCCAAGGTTCTCTGCAGGAATAGGAGATTCATCCGATTCAAGTGACAGTGAACACGATGGAACAGAACCCCGAACTCATTCTCATGATGGACTGATGACTCGCTTACCTTCTGGAGTAAAGCATTTTTTCTGCTCGGCTTCATAATTTGGGGTTCTGACAAGAGTCACAGCTCCTTTCAACAGCAAATGTCATATTTCGGTCAACCCCTCATTCGTTTGGGGCTGCTAAACAGCCCGATCTGAAATATATTTCGAGAATGTTGCAGAAATGTCCCCAACTAGAGGTCAGCGACCAAACATCTTCTATGTTCCCCGCCTAAAATCTCTATTAGTCCCTGGAGATAACGTATGTCCCACCTCGAGTGTCAGGAAATCCTGCAGGTGGACAAGTCACGGCGTCTCGGATTCGTCCCCTCGCTGACAATTTCCTCGCTTATTCTCGCTGGACATCCACGCTTACTACTCTTGTGCTTAATAACGTCCGTTGTTCGACCTCGTCTGCGCCGCTGGCCTTCCTTTCCGAGCACCCGGTTCTCCAAGTTCTGCACCTCGATATCAATCTTCACATCGGCAGCTTTTCCGGCCCTAATCGACTTCCACAAGGCTCCCTCCCGAATCTACGCGAAGTCAAGTCTTCCAAGGAAGTCATAAACGCCATTCTTGAATGCCGTTGTGATGGCACCCGTCCTCTCCGAACTCTCAAAGGGTTCAAGCTTTCGGGACATAACACAAACGCCTCGGCTAATTTGTCACGCTCTGTTTCCGATGCAACCTTTCTCTCGAACTTAAAGCACCAGGCCAATTTAAATAGAGTTGAACTTTCTGGATGGCACGATATGGAAGACATCCGCAAACTCGTATCATCAATTCCGAACGTCCAGCATCTTACCTTGGGCAAGAGGATTGGCGCCATGGGTCGAAGAGTATCAGGAGGTAGTTCGGGGCCTTCGGCTAACATTACTGAGTGGATCGACCTCTTGTCCACTTTGCCTGACCTCTCGATATTGCATGGCATCAAATTCTTCTATGAAGTCCTAATAAGTCCTGCAGAATCTCCTCGTTCGCATGACTTAGTCGGTTCTATGAATACTCCAAAATCCCAATTCGTCGTTTCTCAACCAATGCAAATGTCAATGATGGAACGTAGTCGGATGCGTAAAAACGACGAGGTTGCTGGGGTTCTCGCTTGGAAATGTAGGAAGTTGCAATGGGTGGACCATTGGGAGGCTGGGAGTGGTAAAATGATACATCTTGTTAGAGATCATTGCGGGGAAGAGGGTAAAGATAAGGTACGATGGGAAGTCAAGCGCCTGAAAGATATATGTTGAACGTATTGTTTAATGTATCCGTTGGGTATAGCTGTATGTAACAACGAAATTCGTTTTGACATAAAATGGTCAACTCTGTTTCGGCATCAGGCAATCTATTGTATAAAAAACATCTACGCAATCAATCCTTTAATCTGCCCCCGTACTACAGTATCATCTAACCCTTGCATAACTAACCCTTCTTTATTCCAATTCAGCACCATTTCCTTTGCTTCCACTGCTTGGATGCCAGCCCTCGCGGTGCCGACTGTAATATGCAACCTCTGCTCAAGTTCTGCAGGGAAATTCAACAAGAATTCTTCCCCTTGGCCTGCAATCGCCCCAGCGTCTTCTAAAGCGAGTTCGTCTATGGTTATGGCCATAACGCGACCGTTCCACATAACCTTGCCGAGAGTGGCCTTAAACACTGGAGGATTTACTGGAATGGCATGCAGCGACACACATCGGTCCCAGAGTGCGCGATTGGCATCGATATCGTTTTTATGGACGATGGTAACGTGGGGACGTTCTGTAACGCGATTACCCAGCTTTATGAGGTCCCAAGCATCCTTTAGGTCATCCCCTTCATCGAGATCGGCGAATATTTTGTCCAGATACTCGAATACGTCCAATTCGGGGAGTAAAGCATAATATCGTGTAGGGTCGCCTTTCCTCTTTTTTTCGTCTGGCTTCCTATTTTCGGGTGAGTAACGTTCGATCGCAGTCAAACTCTCGGCGATCTTTTCCTCGCTTGGAGGCTGCAAACGCAGCACTTTGACCACACCATTCACAGCGCGTTTGATGGCGTCATCCAAGTTCTCTTCGATTTCCATATCGATCACAGAATCAACTTCGGCAGGTACAAGATCTTGCGTATCGTGAATGAAGTTCCAAAGCACTTCTTCATGGGATTTTGCTGCGGAGGTGTCTGCACGGAGGGTTTGATGGCTGTCGCCACGGTAGACGATCCTATCGCGGCAAATGCGATGCAGGGTGGCGGGTGGTTGATCCAGGTTCCAGTTCAATGCCAGCAAGCGGACAGGAGGATGCATACTGTTGACTGCGTCTCGAAGTTGCTGGCGGTGTTGTTGAAGGTGGTTGTTCCTAGGACGAAAAGTGAGATCACGGAATGGGGACAGTGTCAAAATCATACTTATCAGCAATGACCACGTCATGGTCCTTCAATAACTTCACCACATTTTTAATGAAGATAGGTGCCGGCTTTTTGGCCCGGACGTCGTCGCTTTGCGTATGACCAAAACCGAACAAATGGGACAGCGCAATGGCCACAGATGTTTTACCTATGCAGAACTCAACAGAATACCTGACCAAAGACGAAATGCTTACCACATCCAGGAATGGCCACTGGTACGATAATAGTTTTGCCATATTCGCGAACGTCGGACGTCGATGGCACAATTTCTTCATCTTTTCCTACCGCAGCTAAACCACGTTCACCGTTGTCCGATTTCAACCAAGTCAAAAATTTCTCCCTTGTCGCTATGATTCCTTTACCCTTCGTGTAATCCTTGAACGCATCCGGGTTCCTTTTGTATTCCTCAATGACCCAGTTAACGTATACTTTCGTCTCCGGACGCTTCATCTTCGACTTGGGAAGGTTACGAGGATTCATGGCGCCCTTCGGGGAGAGAAGAGATTTGGTGACTTCTCGCCAATCCCGGTACATCATGTAGGGTTCGTCGAATTTAATCTTGAAGAAAAAAGACGAGCCATCCCGATAAGGCGAATCATTCTTTCGCCCTTTCATTACGCCTGCCCTTACAACGAAACCTTCGATGGCTTCCCCTTTCCATTCCCCTTTAATGGCACATGCAGCTGCGAAGTCCTTGACCTCGTGTATGGAATTGATCACTGTCGTTTGGGTTTTGATGAAACCCCACTTCTCGGCAAACGCATCAACCACATCCGTCGGCATCGTTTCAAAGACTTCGGAGCAGACGTTGAGCCCATGTAGGTGCAAACCCGTTTTATCTAGAGGATATGGTAGGACATGTTCTTCAAAGGAATCGTCACAGAGCTGTAGCATAATTAGATACGGAATGAAAGCAAAACCGAGAACGTGCCTCGGCGACAGCGGTCCAATTCTTTTCCCATAACTCGATCGCCATGTCTTCTTCTGATTTTCCAAGATTATTCAGGTACTTTTTTAACCACAGTTCTCCAGCTTGTGCGTGGCTGAGGGGTACGCCCTGAATAGGGCCAAGGGAGTGTTTCGACGTAACGAGAAGTTTGTTTGGAGTGAGCGCCGCAATAAAGATAATGCACCCATTCGACTTAAGAGACAGTGTGTAAGGAGGAGTTGTGTGCTCTTCCAGCCAAGCCCACTAAAATTGAGGTTATTGAATGGTTTTAAACCGTCAATTGAGAAGATTACTCACGGTCGTCCATGGGACCTCCCCAATATTGAAGAACTTGTCGTAACCCCGTATAACAATCCGGTATTTCCCCACCTTGTTCTTGATCTTCGTGGAGAACAAACCCCGTGCAAGAGTAGGAAACGGAGATGGAACGTCATAATATTTGAACTCGTTCATCTTCCAGCTTTGAATCTCGGTACCGGGATCATCCTGTGCTGCATATGTGGATGAACGCACAAGTTTGGGAGACTTTATGGATAATGCTTGAAGGGCGGCAATGAGATCAGAGTTTCCAGAGGAAAATTGCATGGTATCGACAACAGGGTTTGTGGTAGTGGACAGGTACCGAACTTTGGGTTCGCAGGCGATGCTGAGACACCGTATTTTCGTATTGAAGAAAGCCCTGAAGAACCTGAGACACGCAGAAGGACGAGAAATGGCGCTGGCGGCACCGAAAAACAAACTTATGGTGACTGTTGTGGCAGTTAAAGTCAACGATTATTTATAGGTATTGTGACAAATGACTCGAGTACGATAGTAAATATTCAATCCATCCCATCTGGACCAGATCCCGAAATCACGTCTCCAGTATCAAGCAGGCTGAATAAATCAGAGATGGTCGAGTAGAGAAAGGGGCGAACCTACTTGTATTGTTTGATTAGCGAGCATTCACCACCTCTCTCCAAGTCAATACCGTACAAATACAGGTAGCCCTCAGATGAAAGAATCATAACATGAGGCATTGTTCTTTTGACCGAGGGTCATTCACAGTGACCAAAGAACAGAATACAAAATCTCACCCAGAGAGAGCCACAATAGTCCTCGCCCCGCTGACAGGCAGACGTAGAAACGCAAAATCCCTGCTTGGCTCCCATATCTCTGTTAGTGTGTTGGGGAGGTACCCACCCACAGAATGTGTCAGTGTTTTCGTCATCTGCATCGACTTCCGCTTCAAACTCGAGCTAGATAGACACTCCACATTTCAGTAAGGCTAACCAATTCTTTTAGAGAACTTACCCAACACCACTACTCTTCTTTTTCTCGATAAAAGCTTCATATCCTACATCCAAGCCCCCAGCTGTACTATCAATGGATTCTGGAGGGCTCGACAAGCCTGTGTTTGTGCTGCCAGTACCCGGAGAGGGGTCCCTGCTACCTAATTTAAAGATGTGAACCGTATCATGCGCCGAACTCACGGCGAGAAGCGTGGAAACCAGATTGAAATTTATCGAGTAAATCTTAGCCTCCCGAGTCCCTCTTCTGAATTGGTAAAGCTTCTCAGCTCCGGGGACACTCCACACACGGATAACTGTACCCTTTTCGGAAGAAGTCGCAAGTAATGTCCCGGTGGAATTGATGGACAAGAAGGAAAGTGGCGCCTTGTGCGCTTGTATTACATTGGCAACAGTTAACGAACGCGTGGAAAACAAGAGGACATCGCCTGATTGGTTTTGGGGAGAGGGTGCAGCACTTGAGGGCGTGTTCCCAGAGGCAAGTGGAGATGAAGGGGACGGGACGGGAGAAGGATAGGCAAGATATGAACTGTCTGCTGAAGGAGACAGAGCACATATCGCTAGGATTATTGAAAAACTTTCTGACGGTATGAGGAACAAGTTAACTCACCTTCTGGGTTAGGCGTTGTTTCTATAACATGCAACAATCGCATGTTTGAAATATCATATATGTAAATCTCGGTCTCCAGAATGATAACCAGAGACTTCCGGTTGAGTTTCACAGCGAGTATCGATGACGGAAACAAGAGCTCGCAGATCATGGATTGGCGCTGGTCAAAGTTCAACATCTAAATACTTATAGAGATTTCCGTACGAACCTTTGTATTCATGATCTGGAGCTTTCGTGGACTGGAATGCGGTTGGTCTGCAGCACCAACTAACACAATTAGGGACGTGCAGAAGAGCATTTCTACTATGCCTCTCGCCCCGTCATCTGTGGTATGTCAGAACGAATTCGGGGAATAAAGGGGAAATGAGAGCTCACTCATTGTGTAGACGCGTCCAAATGGATCGCAATTAGTGACACTGTATCCCTTCCGCGTTCCAATTGAGATACATCTACCAGAAAAGATAAGCACAAAGAATGTGCAAATGCGATGAGAGCCAAGTACGAGAAGTCTTGATTGAAATTCGCGAACAGCAAGTTGGAATTTGTTCTCTCCGTCATTGTGCTGGAGGAACGAATCAAAGCAACGGCACACTGTGCATCAGTCGTCGGAGATGCAATTTGCTCTTGCTTAGCTCGACCTTCTGGTATGGAATCTTGAATATTGACTCCCAGAAACCCGTAGTATGCGCGTTCTATTGATGTTCTAAACCACTCGCAATGAATACTACTAGCACGACGTTCAATATGTTGACAAACAGAGGTCTCGCATAAACTCCACGTGTCGGGACCCAGGCGCTGGCTCTTTTCGTCACTGACATCAGTAGAGAAACAAGGGTTTTAACCATGGAACTCGAAGATACTAGCGCAAATCCTGATGATGCCACCGAAAAAGCTGACTCCGACGAGGACTTCCTGCTCGCAAAAGAGGAGACGGCTTTTCAGGTGTATAAGGCCCTCTGGAAGGACTTCTATTCCTGGGATCAACAGTTCTGTCGTCAGACGTTGCAGCGCCTTCAAGTTGAACAGCTAGCAGAATTTGAATTCCCTGAATTCCCTTCTGAATGCTCTGTCAATTCCGATTCATTCAATTCATCGAACGAGTACACCGAGTGGTTCATCTTTGAATGTTGTGATGAACACTTTGAGGACGCCCTTCCTTTGAAGCTGAAGCTTCAAGAAGAACGTTTTCGTCCATATTCATCCTACTCGACCTGCACCCCATCTTCAACAAATGCCCAGAATCCCAAAATTTTCATGGAAAAGGCACCGTTTACACCGTTTTCAGATGATTCTGAATTCAAGAAGAATAAGTATCTCTCCTTGTTCAGCTCTTTTGGATGGCAAACAGAGTTTTGGGACCCAGATAGTATGAGATTTATTTTCATTCTGTATTTCTCTCTTATTCTTGCCAGGGGAAATAATTTTTCTTGAAACAGCTCGCCGGCTGCATTATGTTCATGGGTTTAGTTACTCAGAGATTGACAATCTCCGGATCCACTATGTTCCCCTTCGTGTTCATGGCTCTGCCGGCATGCTTTGGGAGGTCTCTCAGCGGTATCGTATCATCACATGAATTCCAGCCTTGATACTGTGTTCATTTAATTCCACAGGGACCGATTACTGTGGCCTGGATCACAAATGAGCTCGCTCCCAGACTTGGTACAACAAGGGATACCAAATTCAAATCCCCATGAGAATGTCACCCGAGGGATTATGTCCTTTTGCGACAATCTGAATTGTTTACGCTCTGCTTGTCCAGCTCATGGTGCGTAGTCCTCACATTCTGAGACCCCTAAGTGATTTCTCCATCAGATGAATCTCATCCGATTATTGCTCTGAAGCCCACTATGACTTCAAAGGACATCAGAACCATGGATGTCACACCTTGTGATCGGGATTGTTATTTAGCAACAGACGCAGAGTTTGAATTGGTAATATTCCATTCTCACAGGGTGCTACTTAGCTCATATATCCCGATGCCTTAGTCGAACTTGAGTGGTACATGGCACGAAAAAGATCTTTCATTATTTTCGAGTGTTATCAAGTTTGCTCCTGACAGTCGTCCCTGTGATCTGGCAGTTATATGCCGGAGGCCTTGCATAGAGGTAGGTATCCTCAATTGCTTCAGATTCACGCCTTGTTGAGTGACCCACTCCTAGATGCATATTCAGCGTCGCAAACATTTCACCGATGATGCCATTGAAGCAGAGAAAAAAGAAATACCAATTGAGCCACATGACATGAAATTTGGTAAATTCCTGATAAATCTGACTCGTAGGCACTACCTATCACAATCCCTTTAGAAGAAGAAGATTTAATTCTTAATCCTGACATGGTCCTGAGAAACAGGTAAATAATTTTCGAGCCTTACAGCGGATTTTGCCTCACCACAGATTATTTAGGGTGAAACAATGTTACCACCCAGGAACATGCAACCAATACTCTAACTGCTCATGCTACAACAATCGCCAGCGATGCGAGAGGACGTGCAGGTGCCCGAAGACCTGTAAGATTTGTTGCTTTGTCACTCCAATAGTACATGCTTACCATCCCGGAAGGCAATCTCAGATTTAAGGGGTGTGAATGCGATGGGCCAAAACCATGTTCAGAAGCTGCTAACTGTCCCTGTCGGAAGGCGGGTCGTGAATGTGACCCCGAAGTGTGCATCACTTGCGATGCTAGGTCAGTTCTTGTATTTTCTGAAATTCTTCATCTGATTAACACATTATACACAGGAATTCCAATGGAAAGTGGAGTCCTTCTTGGAGAACTTGAACTCTTAATCGAATGATATTGCAGGTGGTCGTGGCTTAACATGCAGGAATACGGCGTTGCAAAGAAATGGGTTCCCGGTATGTGAACTATCAACTGATAAATGATGGATTTCCGGTTTTACTCGTGCCTTGTGTAGCGAATTTGGGTTCACCCGTCACGATTTGGCCTCGGGGCATTTGCCATGAACAGAATAGATGCAGGAAGATGCGTGGGAGGTCTGTGTCTCCTTCCCCAGATAAAACAGTCGTGATGACCACAAATAGATTATATTGGAGAATTTATTGGAGAAGACATTGATGTTTCAATGTAAGAATCCTTCTCTTCAGTCTCCATGAAACTACATGACTATATAGGATACGAAGATTCCTTCATCGCAATTATGCCTTTTCGCTGACACGAACGTTATGTTTGGACTCCTACTTGTTGGGCAATGAAACAAGATACCTGAATCACTCGAAACATTCAAATTGCACTGCGCGACGTGAGGGTTTTCCGTTCCTGGGTTTCTTTCAAACTGACAGAATCCTAGTGACAATGGTAAATGGGGACGTGAAGATTGGTATCTTTGCAGGTGTGTTTCGAGTTGTACAGGTTATTGGTTGATGCCATCGTAACGAAATTTAGGAGTAACAATCAAGAAGGCGGGAGAGCTTTTACTCGATTATGGTGACAGTTACTGGCAAGACGATGAATCTGACGACGGAGACATTGATTGAAGCTTTGCTATTTTACATGAAGAGGTGTAAAAATCGTTCCCGGTTCCAATAAACAATACAATGGTTGTCAATTCTGGAAGTTGTAAGTTACCGAGTTCCTAGACTTCACCTCTTCGGGTGTGTCCTTCTCTTGTCTTGGCGGTTGTCCTCTTCTTCAACAAGGTAGCCCGCAACAGCAATATCTTGGAACTGCTCCACCTCGTCAATTGCCTGTTTGTCTTCTACATCCCAACCGTCGAACAATTCCTCATCTACAGTTCCTACAACGTCCCCGTCTAAGAGTTTCTGTGTTAGGTTATTGCCTGAAAGAATATGTGTCAATGATGAGGTAGGCTTGACACCAGTGCTATCCAGTAACGTTTCTCCATGTTGTTCGAGAAATTCTTCCTCGTCAAATTCGAGTGGCACACTGCTGATATCTGGCACTGTTGGAGAACGCACTCGGTGCATTTCTTTGCGAATTCGTCCAAAACCTTCGCTGACCCCATCACCGAGGCCAGATATCGCACGAATTGGGATAGAATTTCTCAACGACTTCACGTTTGCTCCTGGGAGACCATTGGGATACATGGGCAGGATGTGAGGAATATTGGAATTATCAAAACTCCCTGAGATTGCCGAGGATATGGGTTCGTCGAAAGAAGAAGGGTCACGCTGCGTATCGAGAGCAGAGGAAAACCCTTCAGCAAAGGTCGCAATGTTCCAGGCCGAAGTCCTGATCTCGACCTCCTTCCGTACATCGATCTTATTCCCGTAAACGTGCAATTGATACCCACGAATTAGTGCATGATAATCCTCTCCGAGGGTATGGAAGGAGAATTGATGAGACAGATAGATTGACCGATGAGAGCTGGAACAAGTTGATAATTCAGCCTCCGCCAACCAGCTAAAAAAAGTTAAAAATCAAAACGCATGGAAAGAGGGACACGCACTCTCCGCCAGGAGAACTTTGTTTCCTCTGGCTCGGCGCTTCCAAGGGCTTTGTCACTTCATCCCAGTCCCTCCCACGTCGCAGATTGTACGTCGCTACTCGATCGACTTTCGCAGCAAGTTCCATAGGGGATTCAGGAGTTTTTGTGGAGGCAACTGGTTTAGCAGAAGGAGACGTGCTTAATCTTCCTAGATTGCTTGTACCAGGAAGTGACATGCTGGTGACGCCTAATGCTTGAATCGAAGCTGCGACACCGCCCATAATTGCGTCCCGAGGTGGAATTTTCTCAAGTGTCAGCCGATACAAAGAAAGTACCCCATCGTCTGGATCGAAAAGCAGAATGTGTTGATAGTTGAGTTTTCCTCCAGATGAAGAAATAGTTGTACGATTCGGCGACGACGAAGGAAGGAGATGAGGTGCAGCGCCACCTGAGACAAATGTGAGAGCAAGAGCTGCCTGGGATTCAGTCCTAGATCCCCTTAATCTCGCAATAGGAGTTAGAGTAGTCGTTGAATGATCCTAACCAGTTCCGTATTAGAGATAAACAAGGCAGGCAAATGGCACTTACCACAGTTTCGACATTTCGAATCCGACCCTCCAAATGACTTCTAAGATCTGATTTCCCACCATATGGATTCACAGCATAGATGTGAATCGTTCTATTCATCGTCCCACACCCAATATATCGGCCATCCTTTGCCCAGACAATACACTCAACGACGGCTGACGTTCTCCCCCTGTAGAGATTGTAAAGCTGGGTCGTGCTTCTCGGATATTCAACCTCGCCTCCTTCGACTGCTTTGTCCTTTGATGAAGAGGTCAGGAAATCTGGAGATGGCTTGAGCTTGAACACCTTCATCGAATGACCGTTTCTCAGAGCAACCCCAACGCTGGTACCGTCGGCAGAGAACTCGATTTTCACAGCAGGTTGACTGGTAGACACTCGAATTTCTTCAATCTTTGTCACTTCGTGTTGCTTACACAATGGTGCGAGATCAACTACAGTCACAAGGTGGCCCCTCTCTCGACTTGGTTTCGTTGAGGGCGCAACTTTGGTTGGATGGCTATGAGGATCACCGATTAATGTCGATGACGACCGTCTTAGCTTTTGCTCTGTTTCATCACGAACGGTGAGATGATCAGGGGCACTCCTAGAAACAAGTCTCCCTCCGCTGCTATTATCGCGCCCACTGTTAGGACGCTGATTTCTTATACCCACCCCAAACGATTGTCCAGACGCAACCCGATTCTTGGCCGCTTCAAGTGCTATACCCCCAAAGTACTTCATTCCATTAAACACGGTCTCGCCGACCTTCAAGGCCGCATGACCAACATCTATGGCTGCAATTTGCTCAAGACCGGGCGCAAACCCAAATGGAGAGGACGAGACACTCGATTCTTGGCCAGATGGTGCAGACGCGTTGGTGGAAGACGAAAACCGACGGGTGTCTTTTACATTCAGTGGATCTTGAGAAAAAGACGAGATTGCTGATGGAGAAGAGGAAGCGTAAGCAAGAAGCCGATGTGAGAGCGCAAAGACGGGGGCAGGACTTGAGCGAATTAACGTATCCTCATAGTGGGGGGTGGAGCTGTTTGTCGTAACCGGTGGACTCGTAGAACTTGAATGAACATTGGCAATGGCGTGTGATATAAATGAGACCTGAGGGACGGAAAGTTCCAGAGATGCAGATGATATCTCCTGCAAAGTCTGAAACGTCGTCGAAGAAAGAATGTGTAATATTGGTGGATTTGTTGAAGACTAACCCCGTAGTTTCAATGTTCAGTACAGAAGAGAAGATAGATGCACGTACAATAACAGTGAAGTGTTCATTAGAAATAAATGTCGAGGGAGCTCCTGGTAAGTTGAGTCTTTTCACAACTTGATGTTTGTGTACAGAGTAAATGAAAAATATCGCCTGTTCTGGTGTGCCTTCAATAACGGATTCCAACCTAATGTACTCAAGTTTTTGATAATAACAAAAATAGAAAGTTGGGCTCACAAAATTCCGAGAAGCGGTCGTTGAGACATGTATGGGTCGATATCACCATAATGCACAGACTGATGACTCGGTGAAGGTACAACAGCCGCATGTACGACGCGTACACTTGATTCCGTGCCCTCGCTTTCAAGTAACATCCTCCATTCGTCAGAATCGAGATTGACGTTCAAGACTTCATCCACTGAAGAGAGATTTGTGCAGTCCCAGACTTGCAATCCGCAGAAGTAACCAACAATTAGCAGCCGCCTGCATTATTCGGCTCATTAAAAAGGCCAGAGCAAGAAGGGGAAACGCATACCGCTCGTGAAGGGTATCCCATCTCGCCCAAATAATCGCCTCCTTCGGATCTGTATCAATGTTCCGTTGCATCGCTTGCGCAAGTCCCGAACTACCCATCATCGCCATGGGCTGCCTGCCTGGGGAGGGAACTTCCAAGTCAGAGTGACGGCCAGTGTGGAGTTGTTGTAATACAGGGTGATATTGTGGTTTGCTACTATTGCGATGATATTCGTTGTCTTCTTCATTGTCTAATTCATAATCCCTTTCGAATTCTTGTTGACTAGCACGGTCACGACGAGGTGATGACCTTGAAGAGGAACCGATGGCTACAACACGCGAGTTCGACGGAGGGGACGAAGGAGACGTAGGAATGGGGATGGAGGAATGCACGTAACCTCGGATAGTGCGGGTGAAGTTTTCAAGAGTCGACGCCGAAGCACTGGAAGACGAAAATACGGGAGAAACGGGTGTTGAGGATGTCCTGGTTCCTGGGCTGTAACGTAAGGATGAGGGGTCAGCCAGCTTGCTCAACAGACTCTCAAAGACGGACATCAAAGCCTTGTTTTTTTACAACAAGAGAGCAGCATATTTAAAGGCTGGTCCGCACGTGTGATTAATATTGTTCAGAATTGTGGGTAAGAGAGGACTTGTTTCGAGATGAGGCCACTGTGTGGATATAAATCACCCATGAGGCGACATCGAGGATGGGAAGTCGCAGAAATGCGTTCCATGGATGTTTGACTGGTTCTTCGACCAATCGGCAAAGAAAACGTCGCGAAAGTATGAAAATGAACAAAACTTACCGAGATAAGTTGGGAGTGCGTGAGTGTCCGACTAAGGACCTTTCATCGATCACAAATGTGCCTTCCATGCTCCTTTGGTATTCCTGATTGGTCCAGTGGGCGACCCTTGGTCGAATTGGCAATGGAGGAGGAGAATCCTGAGGTAACGGAGCCTCTCGGAAGGGTGGTGAACGGCCGATGGCTATATCGTTGTCAATATCGCTATCGAGCACCAAACTCGTCTCGGCTGGAAGCGAGACTATTGGCTGCGGGGGTGTTGGAGTGTCGAAATCTATAAGTGGTGACAAAACCCCTGGTTCTTCTAGCCTTGAAAGGTACAGAGCAGAATGGGACACTACAGGCACATGCTCATCCGGGAGCGGGGTGGGCAGCTGGGGGGGTGGGGATGGCGGATAGCTCGTTGAGGAATAGTATGAATTCTTATTTTGAGCATCGTTCCTTCTAGGCATTAAGAAAATTTATAGGCGAACAAAAAAGCTGGCTAAGGAAGACGTCGACTGTAAGACAATGGGTGTTCTGCTATTCGGAGTGACTCACCACGACTGTCAAATTAGAAAATCCCCTAAGTGAGACCTGATGCAACTGAATGCCAGGCCCGTGGAAGGGAAAATAGATATGCTACGTCTGAGAGGTGGGCTGCTGTGCTTGTTGTTCCAGCTGGTTGCTTGTAGCAAGCAACCGTCATTTCCTGCCATGCATCACACCACAACAAGGTTAATCAAATTCATTTACATAGACAAGGAGAGATGTCATTGTTCTTAACACTATATTATTTCACTCAGTAAGTAATACGATCTGCATCTCCTTCGACTTCGACGTTCAACAGTCCGTAGTATATGTAGATGTTGAAAGTCACGAATGATCGTCGGAGATTGGAGGTCGAAACATGGTGGGAATTCTTGATCACGGGATCCGCCTTCTGTTTTACTTTTCAGGTATGCCACAGCTTACGTTGAAGTCCAAATTCTCGTCCTGAGAGATTTCACTGCTAGTCTTTAACCCAATTTTCGCCCGCTATCTCTCTTGCGACTACTGAGGACCAGGCAACATTGATGTAAGTACCCAACAAAAGGCTACATGTCGAACTGTCGCGTCGCTGGAATTTTCCAATACACTCCCCAGAGGCTTCAATTTGGTGAGGGGACGTAACGGAACAGAATGAAGTCAGATTCACAATCCGATTACAGTCCTCTGTGATTGAACGACCCAACACCCCCTTGCGGGAGTTTATATGTAAGACACATTGGCGGCCAAAAGTTAATAACAACGCCAAAAACAACTAAGGAGAGAAGAAGACAAGAATTTAGCTAAAGGAACAGGTGAGGTATAAAGAAGTTCAACCCTTCACTAATTAATAAGTTCTACAGAGTGGCCATTGGCTTGTCAGGTCGTCAAAATGCCTTGTCTCCATATTGTAAAATTTTCAATACTCAGTACTCAGTTCTTATACCCATCTGGGGCTGGGTGCGGACGGTCTGTACCGTCGCCAACGTCGGAATCAGATATCCTGGATTTTAAGGGATAAATTAATGGAGCAGGCGCCCAGACCTTGGCTACCGATGTTCCGTTGGAGGTAATGTCTTTATCCATCTCCAGATCTTGCAGCGCTTTCGGGCTCTCTTTCCGCAATCCTGTCAAACTCGATGAGAATGGTCATACGTTCCAATGTCTGATCGTTTTTGTGTGCCACGGCCAGTTGTGGCGCTACGGCCGTCTTACCCTGCCCGGACTCCTCTGTTGTAAACCTGGCGCACAGCCAGGTCTATAGCGCTGGGTAGAGTGGCCATCCGTTTCCATTATCCGACCTTCTCGTGCAGTGGCTTATAGTTGTGAATCTTGTGATGCTACGGCCGTCTACATTGCCCTCTGGTTGTATGGCGCTCAGTGGAATGGACTAAAGGCCAGTGTGGTGCTACGGCCATCTTTCACTGGTGAATACTTAAACCCAAGGGTCTGGCACCAATCCTACCAATGAAGTTCCCATCTACCTATTATACTGCCGTGCTCGCGCTTCTTGCCGTGCATGCCACAGGCGCCGTCACCTCATACCACCAATCCCCAACTTCCTCCGATGCCATCGTCACCTCATATATCAGACCCCAACCTTCCTCCCATGGAGTTCCAGCAACGACACAGGGTTATCCAGATAACACCGGAAATCATGGTCCGGGAGTACAAGGTCTTTGGGGACAATGTTAGCTCTACTGTTGTACTATTATCGAATCCTGATTGATTCAAGGTGGAGGATATTACTACTATGGAACGACCATATGTCCCCCAGGCGCCTACTGCCGTTATTTCTCGAATTGTAAGCATATATCAATCATTTATCTTGGAAGCTTCCCTTATTGACTTATGATAGGGTACTCCCAATGTAACCCTCTTAATAACTAGTACATATAGTGACAAAGTCGAAGGATTAGGATTCTAGTTTGTTTGCTTGAACTTCATTTTTTTTTTTTATATCGCTCGGGTTCTCCTTCTTCGGACTGATTTGCCTTGAAGTACTTGTCTTGAAAGCTGTCAAGTGTTAGTAATACGAGTTACTTTAGTGAAAACGCTTCTGCAGTAAAGAATTTTTTTTAAAAAAAATTCTAGGAGTGTTCGGATAACCTTTGGCTTGGATTGTAATCGGTCTTGGTGTGCGTAGATTTCACCGTCATCTGTCTCGTTTGACCACACCTTCATCTGAAATTAAGCAAACGTACGCTC
>Ga0307517_10004136_pt1 | contig 22392 bp, 21 predicted proteins | sample 23_EM_MG_FD_194515 | JGI IMG/M metagenome (GOLD analysis project Ga0307517, IMG submission 194515) | Populus trichocarpa ectomycorrhiza microbial communities from riparian zone in the Pacific Northwest, United States - 23_EM | ecosystem: Host-associated > Plants > Roots > Unclassified | place... | reverse complement strand
AGCGACCAGCTCGCAGAACGACGTTTCGGGCTGGGATGACTAACCGTTAATGGAAAGTGCGTATAATCTTGGAATAGGACTGCCACGCTCTCACGTAAATCTGCGAGTTTGAGTGTCTTGATATCCTGGCTGTTGACCAATATCATACCCTCGGTGGGGTCGTACAGCCGAAGAATCAGTTTGAGCACGGTGCTCTTCCCAGAACCGTTGGTCCCAACGATAACCTGACGCTCGAGAGTCAGGTATGTACAAAAAAAGCCAAAACTTGGGACTATTGGACTGACACAGAGTTGACCCTTTTCTATCTTAAACGACACATCACGGAGCGCGAAATCATCCGAGCCGGGATAACAGAAGGAGACATTCCTGGGTGCACGAGGAAGTCAAATACACTTCAGCCTTCTGAAAAGCGAGGGGACACAAGGAACAGGATCCATACTGGAACTCAATCGTGATACCGGACGCCACTGACCGACCGTCCTCAGGAAACGAGATTATCCCATCTGGGACCTTGTTCCGAATCTCATGGATTTCGTACAACTGTCGGACCCTATGGAATTGTTCGCCAATGGACTTCGCTTGGAATGAGATCATCCATAATGCAGAGGCGAACTCCCGGGTGGTCGTTTGAGTGAGCCTGATGGTTGTAAGACAAGCGGGGATTGTTTCCGGTCGTGCGGCAGACTTGAGCAGATATGCAGCCTGTATATTGATTAATCAGAATGGTTATTCGCTCGAATAATACGTGTGGGGGGCAAGCCACGTACCTGGGCCGCTTCCTCGATCGAAGTAGGTAAGAGTGTGGACACAAGATTTTGGATTCCGTTCGATTCCGCCCGCAACATGATTTCATGATACGAAGCACACTTGCCACTAACATGGGAATAGGCCTTATTGTATGCTGCGGAAGGGTCACAGGTTGAACGCATGGGTTGGTAATCGGCTCACCGTCTTTGAGAAACTCGGCGATGTTTCCCGCAACAATCTCTTGTCTATGATTATTGTTTGAGACCAGTTTCTTCAGTCCATGAAGCTTGACATAATGTTCATTGTTGGTGATCGCGACCCAAGCTGAGGGGGACAATAAGTAAACCCTTATCCATAGAAGAAAAACTGAGAGCTTGGAGGACTAACTAGCCGTACGCGCAAAAGTCCATTCCGGTGCAAGGAAGAATCTGGATAGCTCCTGACCAAGGTGCGCAATTGCGAAGGGGATTCCGTCTTGTTGACTACCGACAACTTTCGCCAGGACCCCAAACTCCACCACGAGGCGAGTAATGGAAGAGAACAGGTTGAGGACAACTGAAAGTGATTCCCAGGCGATACCGTGGTGGCTGTAAGAACCACTCGTGGCGGTTTCCAGTTTACCCTGTACAACCCTGTCGTTAGAAGTGGGGACATCTAAGTCTGCCATAACGCTGAATCCATTTTTGTCAAAGTACTCTTTCATTAGCAGGTCGAGCGGGACTTGGAGTTTCTGTTCCCAACAGTCGAGAAGTCCCCGGGCGATAGTGCAACAGAGCCGGCCTACGGAAGCGAAGACGAGTAGCTTCTTATCCACGTGGCGTTCATCCATAGCTACTTGTACCTGTAACTCTGGTTAGGGGACGGAAGGGGAGGTCCAGACGAACACGAACGATGGTGAGGTAGTGTCCAGTGAACCTAGGCATCGAAGGTCAGGACGATCTCAAACGCAGACGACGCGTAGGCCCACACACCATAATGCCACTGCCGGTTCCAATGAAGCCAGGACTTTGATGAAGATGATGAGACACAGGTAATAGCAACACGACTTGATTTTGATCACGTCCTTCACCATCCTCCAAACGAACGGCAGATCTTCAATGATCCCGAGGTTTTGGGACAGCTTTGATATCCCAGGGATATTGGTGCCAAACTTGACAGTCGGTATATGCTCGTACACATCCCAGATACCAGCTTTAGTGTGCTTGAACTCTTTCGCAACCTCCGGCTTCCTTTTGGCGCAACCGTCACTGTCGTCTACGCGTTTTTCGGGTTTAAGATAAGGATTCGTGGGCATCGCCGATGATAGAAGGAGCTAAGAGATACCGGGGATTCAGTTCAAGCGCTGGAGGATGGGTAACCTTTGTACCACCGCGTCTCCTCACCTAACGTCACCGAGTCGCGCTAGTGCGATAAGACGCGCTAAGATTGTACGTCTCCATTCGTCCTGCTTCGAAAGATAACACGACTGTTGAGGGATGCGCAGCCCAGGGGGAGGGAAGAACTGCAGCTGAGGGGATGCAAAGTAAGGGTACGTGCTCTGAGCGCGGAGGCATAGCTCGGCGCTCCCCCGGGCCCGGTCCGACCCGGACCGCGTGGTCCAAGATCGTGATTGCAAGAACCGCTACGGCTAAAGCGGCCAGTGTATACTGAGGTAAGGTTGGTAAACAATGCGAGAGCGAGTCTACAGGGCAATCGCTCGGAAAGGGGACGTGAATGTTTTACTTGGGTGACTTCGAGTGCTCCCGAAGGTATATGGCACCTGCCGGTTACGGGTCGTGGATTTGTGCTGACCCTCACCGCCGACCTGCACCTGAGCATGGCACCGCCGAGTACAGCTACAGCACTGGAACGAGTTTCCTTTCCCATGCTGTGTCTATGTTCATTGGCGATGTGTGCCGGCCTGGCGCGTGGAGTTCAAATTGACAGTGGACACAGCCTCTGCTTGAACGCTTGCAAGTCGGCCGCGGACACGTCTCGTAGGTGTAAAAGGTTGATAAGTGTATTATGTCGGATATCAGGAGGTAGGAGGGTGCGGATAAGGGCTACGGTTAAATATGACTTCTAATCGAACTAGTTGGGTAGGGTGTCTTATGTGTCTATGGTCTATAACTCCGGTGCGATAAAAGGCACTAATCGGTACTCAAAGAGTGAACGAAAGAGAAAACGAGGAGGGACTATAGATACATCGGGAAGGTGGGTTTGGGTTTGTCCAACAGTGTGGAGAGAAGAGGGACGAAGACAAGACAAAAGTGGGTGGGTGGTTGCAATATCTAGTAGAATATGGGGGGAAGCGATGACGACAGGGAGTGTGGCAAAGCAAGACAGCGATTGAACGACAATAGCTTGACGAGAAGAGGAGGATGGTGGTGAACGCTCTAGCGGCCATCTAGGGTCTTTTCTTCATCATCGAGCTTGGACGTCGGAGAATCCTTCAACACGTCTTCTGGTTTGGCAAAGAAGATTTTGCCCCTCCAGAATGCCATGAGGGTGAGGAAGAAGAGGACGGCCCAAGTGACGCAGATGAAGACGACCATGATGGTGTGCCACACGATGAATCCCGGCAGATCAAAGATATCCGCCAAGACCCGAATGACGGAGATGAAACCCACATTCGGAAACCTACAGCCAAAAATGGAAATGGTTCCGTTATCAGTGGCATGAAGAATGGAAGGGACGGGGCGATGGCCGAAAAGAACCGAACGCGGAAACGACGAGACTTACGTGAGCGCCCAGCAGCCGAGAATCTCGCTGAGATGTTTGTGGAGCTTGAACCAGTACGGGAGGATTCCGAAAACGAACAAGAAGACGGCGAGACCGAACAGCATTACTGCAGACATGACGCTCACAGCGTACCAAACCTCTCCCGCGGTTTCTGTTACGAGGCCATGGCGAGGCAGGCTAAAAGGGGAGGCAAACGTCAAGCGAACGCCACAAAGGGGGAAAGCCGTAAACGGAGTGGTAACGTACATTTCCCGAGCGAATTCTCCAAGTCTCAGGAGAGCGAGTGCCGTAAAACCTAAGCCGAGCCGTCAGCATAGGCGTTTCGCGGGACCGACGGAGATAATATTTACCTGGCGGGCCGACGGCAACGAACGCCCCATTTGCCTGGTGACCCTCAAGGAAACCCGTCATCATTATCCTGACAATAGACGAGGTCAGAGAGGAAATCCGGGCAGGTACCAAGACACCGAGGCATACCGGATAATATAGATACAGATGTAGAAGAACGTCATGAAAAATCCTGTGTTGCGTTAGATTGTATCGTGCGCGAGTGAGAGGGGAGGAAACTCGTACCGAGACCCTGGAAAGCGTATCCGACCAAGAGCACACCAACTGCTCGGGGCTCTTCCGGGGGAATCACTCTCAATACGTTAAACGCAATAACGCCGACGAGCATCATGGGGAAGATCAGGAAGGCCCAGGCCGGTGTAAAGGTGGTCAGATCGTGGGGTTTGTTGAACCAGATCATGAGCATAGGGAGACAGACAAGAAGCGAAAGGGTAACGTAGACCCAGAAGAGGTCGTAGATCAGGCCAGGATTAATGTGACCTGATGGTACAGCTATCGACCAGTCGCGTTAGCGGTGCTCGGCAGGCCAGGGTAAGAACGGGAAGATTCGTGCGTACCGTAGTTGATTATACCGATGATGATAGTGGCAAAACTGAGGACGGCGAGTGGCACGAAGATGCCCTTCACTGGATCTTTGATTAGCCGCAGGGATTGGCGCGGAAAGACTTGTATATGGAAGGCACCGTTAGCAAACGAGATACGAAGAGGAAGTATGGAACGCACAGAAGAGTTGCAATGTCAAAGTTGAGATGTTCAACAGGAACAACGCCATGGTGAGGAAGAAGAATGCATGCTCTACTTGCAAGAGGGTGTTCGAGCGGCTCTTGACTCCAGAAAGAGTCACATATACGGCCCTTGGGGGTATGTTCAACAACGGGGATCTATGACGTCTGGTTAGGAGGTGGTCGACTTACCCTGTACCCATTCCAATAGGGAACTAGAGGGGAGATAGCGTCAGAACACCGACACGAACGGGATATCTAACAGGGCGCGTACTGCTTGCCATGACCAGCCATGGATCCTCCGAGCCAGCGAACTGACTTTGACAGATGCCGGAGGTGTTGATGTCGTCTGTTGCTCGGAAGACATTAAAGAAAGAGAAGAAAGAGAGGAGGAGAAGGAGGGGCTTTCAGGTCGGACTGGCTTGAAGGGATTGTGGATATATGAAGAGCTTTGCTTCAAAGAGGGCGGCACCTTTGAGGAAGAACAGCAGCGCCTCACCGGCCTCATAGTCGGACAAGAAGCGTGCCAAGTTTACGTGAAGTGTCACAAGAGTGCAAGCGCCCCTTTATCATTGGCCAAGAAACACCCGCGATATGCTTCCGAGAAGATCTGTCAGCTCCAAAAAAAGAACTACGGAATCACATTCCGCGTTGTCGGCGTTGGCTTGGCAATCGTTGCCCCCTTGTGGCGTCCTCGTCTTTGTTTGAACGAAGGTCGTGCTCTGGGATGCGAACAGGCTATACAACTCGAGGGCCGGTCCACAAGAGAACAGAACAGAAAGGAAAGGGAAAGCCACATATGTTTAAAGGGTCCGATTAGCCTTGGTCTTTGATGAACACTGTGGAGTGGAGCCGCGTTCTTCTTGCGCTTATTTCCAACATCCGACTCCCTTTCGAACGGTTCAATCCGCACACGGGCTTGCCTCTCTCCCTCGGGTGGCCCAGCCACGCAGACGCACGGCCAAGAGCCCCTAGAACTCATTGTCCGTACACGTCTTCATCAAGTGGTGACAGTACACACAGCATCCCGCGGTAACCACAACGTTCGAATTACACACATGCCTCTTGGCTGGACCCTCCGTGCTTCATCACGTTGCTGTGTAGCTGCGGAATCGGAAACCCAGACGACCAAAGAGAGAGAGAGAAGATAGGAGAGTAACGTGCGTTCCGACCAGACCGCGAACTCCTGTTTCGTCCAGTAGACACATTTTCCGCCGGCAAAGCTTTTGATCTCCCTTACCCGGGAGCAATTCACACGAGATTCGAGGATATTCCAGCGGAGGGCCATACCGATGGCAAGTGTCCGGTTCTCGAAGATACCCTTGACCCACATTCCCAAGCGAACCGAGCCAAGAATTCCATACCTCTTTTCATTCTCCCCAAGCTAAGGCGTCTAACCTTTGTCTTTGGTATGAAAAACGACTGCGCAGGAAGCTGTCCCTGTCAATGGACGACAGCGCGATCGTGCTCAGCATACCACCCTGTCCCCGAGTCGCAACCCAGGTGCACAAGGTGTGGCCCCAGTCGACGGAAATGCCTATTATCGACCAGCGATCTTGAGACGCGAGGCTGTGATGGTCGAGACCACTTGAATAATGATCCACATGAATCGATTTGATCGGGAACCGAACGGAAGACGACGGGTTTAACGTTTAACCCCCACCGCTATAGTCTAGCTAGGCGTCCTATACCTTCAATGCCGTTAACTGTAGAGAACGACCCTTTTATCTGCCCTTGGTGACGGTCCGGAATCATTTATCGGTACCGCATATGGAAACGTGCCGCCAAGGCCTCAATACCGCTAAATATGTACTACAACCAGAAAGTTTCAAGCAGCCAAGATCAAGCTGGGGGTGGGAATTACGTTGCGAAGTTCTCCAACAATCCATCTTCGTTTTCGCCTTCTGCACCATGCTCCACTGCTCGTAACCTACCCCGAGGGTACCCAACGCGCAGTATTACCGTGCGTAGTCGACCACAGCCTGGGAGCCAGCAGGTCAGCCGCGCCCCATCGCTCCGGCATCAGCCTGTACGACTGCTCTTGGCCTGTCTAAACGTAAGCTGTGCGTCGAAGATCGCGCTGTACCTTACTTACCGCGAGGATTCATTGAAAGTATCTACCACCCGGTGCACGTAGGTGGCTCCATAGACGTCAACCCTCGTGCGCCAGCCAAGAAGAATACCTGAAGGTAGGAAGAGCCAAGTCGACCCCCTTTTATAATGACCATTACGCGGTACGTGGCATGCCTCGCGACGTGTGCCGCGTGATGCCATGGAACTTCAAAAACAGAGGTCAATGGAAGCGTAGTTATCTCATGTAAAACGATGGGTATGAGGAGTCGTAGGAGCTTGTCCAGGTGACGGTTGATGCCGGGAAACAATCGAAAGTCCGAGTCCGAACCGTCTTCCTACATCCCCGATTCGCGGAATGCTCACTTTGGTTGCCCAGGTAGAACTTGAGGGCAGTGGGGGGAGATGTGTCTGGGAATGTATCAGGAAGTCGCCGATAACTCCTGGGAGGGGTATTCGTGTGTCACGGTGCTGGGACGTTTGGTGAGGAGCGTTGTCTTGGGTTTCCGAATTGCGTGTCAGCAATTCCGGCGATGGACTCATTCTGTGCGAATTACCCGGGGACCTCATTTGTGGTGTGGAGGTCTTGTGTGTCGAAAGAGCTCTCAATGACATTTATGATGTATCATTACAATTACATAGATTTTTAACCTCTGGGTTTCCCAGCCCGACCAAGTAATGCCTTAGCCGCTGCCCGCACCAACTCCGGAACAACGTTCAGCCCCGGGTGGACGCGGTAATTGAGATTTGTACTTTCTTGATTCCTTGGTCACGAGTGTCAGCACTTCATTGTTTGGACAAGAGGAGAGTAATCACCCACTGTACTCGAGTCCGGTTCACGTCAGGTCTGTGGGTAGCTTCTTACCCCTCCTAGCATCAACTATCGGGACGTGTTCCTCAAGCGCATCGATCAACGCGGCGCTCGGAAACTTCCCACCCGAATCGATAATAACGACACGATACAACCTGGACGAGGTGGTGTTCTTGCGGTTGGAAGCAAATCGCGTCAGCTCCTCCATAGACATGTCGGAGAGATCGCAATTCAAGAACGCGAGGGTTGTCAACGAGGGGGGAGATGATGGATTTGACAACAAAGTGGAGAGGTAGGGAATACTGGCCTCGCACTCGAAGGTAAGCGTCTTCAGGGTGGGGAGGAATGACAGATGATCCGTTGCGGGGTTAAGGCGAGGTGGATTCGGTGACTTGCGGTGTATGAGGCGAAACTCTTGGACATTCGCGAGAGGGAGTAGAGGAAATTCTACGAAGACGTCGTTTGTGAGGAAGCTCCCAAACGAGAACCTTCCATTCGGTCCAAATAGTCGAATGCGTCTAGGTTGAGTTTCATACTCGATGGAGGTGGGGGAGGGAAGGTTCAAAAGGTGTGTGGTAGAGACCCCGGTCAGGATTTCATTCAATCCTGCATCCCAGTGACAGTAGAGGATGTCCAAGTGTGCGCCTCTCTGGAGTGCGATGTTGGAGATCAGGGCCTGGGCTTCTATCACGTGCATGCAAGATATCGATAGGTGCTGGAGTCGATTCCTGATCGGGGATCGACGCTGGGAACTGCGGAGAGAGGGCTTCACGAACGAAACACACAGGGTGGCACTTTGAAGAGAGTGATTCTCCTTCAAAAAGTCCAATAGTGTGTCCAAATGTAGATGAAACTTGTGGTCTCTGAGGAACAGCGTTGTGAGAGTCCTGAGGTTAAGGAATGAAGGGTAGAGTGGGACATTATCCAACGCGAGACACCTCAAGGAGTGGGCCGACGATCCGAATGGGTCGATGGACTGGTCCCAGTCAGGTCCTGCACCTTTTACAATCTTCAGTGATCGAAGGTTGGGCATTGACCGCGGAAAATTCGGGAACGCCGTGGTCACGTCCTTGGCTTTCGGCCGACCGAGAACGGCCAAAGACCGAGCGTTTTGAATTTTTGGCCTTAGGAGGTCGACAACCCAATTATCCTTTCTGATCCGGTCCATGTTGAGCTGGATATCCAGAGGAGCGGTCATAGCGCGCTCCAGGCTCAGCGCTGCTAACTTCCTATTACTTGTAGGTATCGAAGTCCAATGGTCGGGCGTGGAGATGATGATCTTGCGCCAATATCGAAAAACGTGCGTCAGTGGAATGATTTGGTGTATATGGTCGAAAACCTGGCCGTCCTGGACGTAGTGAGCGATACTAGAGATGATCTCCGGGGGTAACCTGTTCACTGGCCGCAACGCGTTCCGTAAGGAAGGTATGAGGTCCAGAATATCGTATACTTTGTGTTCTAGGTTCTCGATCTGGAGGACTCAGCGTCAGCATATCCTTCCACTCCATGTCATTGAGGTGGGTGAGTCGGAGGCGTGCTCACTTCGGTTTTCAGTGACGCGATGGAAACGACGGGTGGGAGACAGATTTCTCGTAAACGAGAGGATTCCAGGCAGAGTTTCTCGTTCAACACACGGAGGAGTTCTGGAATGGAGAGGTCACGAGCAGCCTTCAAAGACATGGTGGTGACTGTCGCTCAAAAGTGTGGCGGGTAACGCGGTCTACCACCGATCGTTGATAAACGCCGTAAGTGCACGAGCCCTGGTGTAGTGATTGCCTTATTGCATATACAGACGAAGAATGGTAGCCCACAAAATCTCTCCAGAGGCCCGAACTTTGGGAGTCAGCGAAATTACGGTCGATTGAAGGGGAAACTGTAGTCTACAAAACTTTGTTTAAACTTCAACCAAACGCCACGATCTTCAGCGATTCTAGCATAAAGCCCCGGACGTCGGGATTCAGGTCGATGAGCAAAAGTGCCTGTGGTGTTGTTGGGGTGTATAAGGGCCGGTTTAGGGAGAGCGAAAGGTTGACACGTAACGCGCGCCATGGTACTGAAGCCCAGGGCCATGCAGTCGCAGCTCCAGATCGTGAAGCGCTCCAAGAGGAAGAGGTCCCGTAGCCTTTGGAAATGCTAGTGGGAGAAGAAATCGGAAACGTCCACACCGTTCAAAGTGATCTATTTAATGTTGCTACCCGGGAAATAGGGGGTCGATGAGGAGACAATGTTGGTCGAGTTGGATATCATCTCCCCTGAGACTGACCTTCCGTATGGCACCTCGCAGGGGCTTGTCGAAAGACCCAGTCTGGCACCCTGTTCCGTCCAGTGAGGGATCCAGCGGAGCGGTTCCAGAACGAAGACGCTGTCACTCCCAGTCTCCCAAACCGTTACCCCAGTAGTTCCAGAGCTCCGGAAAGCGACGGGCGATTTGGGGTTACTGGTGGCAGAAGAGGAAAAGTTATGACTCCTTCTGTACCCCGGCGAATCGGGATTTGGGGTTACCCGGGGGGCTCAGATGTAGCCGGGGATCTCTGGAGGAACGCGCGTGCGACGGGTGATGGTAAAGAGTTTCTAGAGCGTTCGAGTTGGGTGAGTTCTGCCGTTATAACGTTAGTCCCTCGATTCAGTGCCATTTGCCCAGTGCCAGGATGGAGTCAATGTTGGTTTCACAGCCTATGCTGGTGTCCAAACCTCCGTCAGGCATCACAGTTACCCTGAAACTCGTTCAATCCATTCTATACGGGTTCCCCGAGGACCTCGTTTGCGGTGTAGAGGTCCCGTGCGCCGAAAGAGCTCTCGCTGACATTTATTATTTATGACTACAATCGCATAGATTTCCGACCTCTGGTTTCCCGACTCGACCCGGAGACGCCTTAACCACTGCCCGCACCAACTCCAAAACGCCATCCGGCCTCGAGTGAACACTATAACTAAGATTTGTGCCTTATCGATTCCTTGCTCACGGGTGTTAGAGTTCCATTTTGTGGACGAGAGGAAGGTAGTCACTCACTGTACTTAGGTTTGGCTCACGTCAGGTCTGTGGGTAACTTCTTGCCCCTCCGAACATCAACTATTGGGACGTGTTTCTCAAGCGCATCGATCGAGGCGGCACTCGGAAACTTCCCACCCGAATCGACGATAACGACACGATGCAACCTGGACGAGGTGGTGTTCTTGCGGTCAGAAGCAAATCGTGTCAGCTCTTCCATAAAGCTCTCGGAGAGGCCGCAATTGAAGAACGCAAGGGTCGTTAACGAAGGGGAAGACGGCGGATTCAACAACAAAGTGGAGAGGTAGGGTGTGTTGGTCTCGCACTCGACGGCAAGGGTCTTCAGACTGGGGAAGAATGACAGGTAGTGGGTGATGGGGCTGAGGCGGGGCGTCTCCGATAACTCATGGTTTATGAGGCGAAACTCTCGGACATTCGCGAGAGGGAGTAGAGGGAACCCCACGAAGGGGTCCTTTGTAAAGCTTCTATATGAGAACCCTCCATCCGGCCCGGATAGTCGGATGCGTCTGAGATAGGTTTCATATTCGATGGAAGTGGGGGAGAGAAGGTTCGAAAGGTGTGCAGTGGAGATCCCGGTAAGGATTTCATTCAATCCTGCGTTCCAGCCCCGGTCGATTATCTCCAAGTGTGCGCCTCTCTGGAGTGCGATGTTGGAAATCAGGGTCTGGACTTCTATCGCGCGGATGCAGGATATCGTTAAGTGCTGGAGCCGATTCCTGATCGGGGATCGACGCTGAGAACTGCAGAGAGAAGGCTCCACGAACGAAACCTTCAGAGCGACACTTTGAAGAGAGTGATTCTTCTCCAAGAAGTCCAAAAGGGTGTCCAAGTGGAGATGGAACTGGGCATCTCCGAGGTACAGCGTTGTGAGAGTCCTGAGGGTGAGGAAGGAAGGATAAAGAGGTATTTGTACCAACGTGAGACACCTCAAGGAGCAGGCTGACGGTCCGAACGGGTCGACAGACCGGTCCCAGTCAGGTCCTGCACCTTTTACAATCTTCAACGATCGAAGGTTGGGCATTGACCGCGTAAAATCCGGAAACGCCGTGGCTATGTCCTCAACTCCCTGCGGAAAAAGAACGGTCAAAGACCCAGCGTTTTGGATTTTTGGCCTCAGGAGGTCGAGGAACCAATTATCCTCTCGGAACCGATGCATGTTGAAACGGATATCGAGAGGAGCAGTCAGAGCACGCTCTAAGCTCAACCCCACTAACTTCCCGCTACTTTCTGCGGATATCGAAGTCCAATGATCGGGTGTAGAGATGATGACATTGCGCCAGTACCGACTAACGTGCGTCAATGGAATGATTTGATATGAAATTAGGCCATCCTGGGCATAGTATCGAGCGATACTAGAGATGATCTCTGGGAGTAACTTGTTCACCGGCCGCAACGCGTTCCGTAAGGAAGGTATGAGGTTCAGAACGCCGCGTACTCTGGTTTCGAGGCTCTCGATCTGAGGGGTCCAGAAGTTCAGTGTTAGCAGATCCACTTCACGTCCGTTCAGGTGGACAGATTTCAAGGCGTGCTCACTTCGGCTCCTAGTGATGCAATGGAAACGATGGGTGGGAGACAGGATTCTCGTAAACGGGACGATTCCAGGCCGAGTTTCTCGTTCAACACGCAGAGGAGTTCTGGAATGGAGAGGCTGCGAGCGGCTTCCAAAGACATGGCGATAACTGTCGCCCAGAAGTGTGGTGGCGCGATCTACCGCTGATCGCATCGTCTGATAAACGTCATGAGCGCGCGAGCCCTGGTTTGGTCGTCCGCCTCGTTATATACGCGAGCGAAGGATAGCCACCCGCAAAATCACTCTAGAAACCCGGACTATGAGAATCAGTGCAATTACGGTTGATTCAAGACGAAGCTGTAGTCTACACAATTTTGTTTAAATATCAACCAAACACCGTTTTTACCCCACCACCGTTGATCCCAACGAGTAAGGATCAAAGTAACCTACCCCGTTGTGCGCTTCGGCAAACTTCACAACAATCTCAGTAGGGTGGCGCCACTCGAAACCCGTCGGAGCCACGTCTAATATCGTCCTTGATCTTCAGCGACCCTAACGCCAGGCTCCGGATGTTGGGATTCGAGTCAAGGAGCGAAAGCATTTGCGGTAATGTTGGGATGTTTGAATGTGAGTTTAAGGAGAGCGGGCGGGCGCCATAGTAGAGTATCCCGCTGGGTCTCGTCGAAGGACCCAATTCGGCGCCCCGTTCCATCCAGCACGAGATCCAGCGAAGCGGTTCCAGAATGGGGGCGCTATCGTTTCCAGTCTTCCAAACCATTACCCCGGTAGCCCCAGAGTTCCGGAAAAGGACGGCAACCTGGGACCAACGGCGACATCTAACGAGGAAGTCATAAGAGTCCTCTTGTATCCCGGCAAGCCGGGGGTCACTGGGCTTGGTGATGTTGGAACGGAAGATGCACCCGGGGATCTCTAGAGGGACGCGCACAGCGGGTAATAAGGAGTTTTGAAAGTGTTCGAGTCGGACGGGTTGTTTCCCGTTACTTCATCGATTCGTTTGTTCAGCTGTCCAGCGCCAGGGTGGAGTCGATGTTGGTTCCGTAGCCCACGCTGGTGTCCAAACCTCCGTCAGGCGTCGTAATTACTTGGTAGTCTGTTCACTTACACCGATGAAGACATTGAACTGTGACTTTGTGAGACAGGTTGCTCGTCGTGGGTCAGAATTCGTAGTGGTCAGGAAAAAACGGACGACTTCCGCTGATCGAGGAACTCCGGCCAGAACTGCAGCATCTACACCATGATCATACAAGGGAGAGCACCAAAAGACACCATCGCCGAGTAACACCCCTGCCTTGGGGGTCTGCAGTGGTATTGGGCATTAAGGAATATCAAGGACCTGTTTCGGAAGCGCCAAACGGAAAAGTTTAATTACATCGAGTGCACATACGACGTATAATCTTCACCGCCGGTGTTCACGAGAACACCTGTGCCTGCAAATTCCACGTATCCTCCACTTCCCTCCCTAGCCATCAACTCGTTATGGGTTCCACGCTCCAGGGCCGTCGAATTCTCCATGTACATGGGCAACGACGCGGTTTATGTTCAATTCGAGTCCGCAAGTGTCCGACAGCAACAGGGAGATCCGCGTATGGAGTAAGGTCGGTAGGTTTGGTGATTTGCCAGAACCGAGGAGACGAAAAGATCGCCGTTTTCAAATCAAGTCCGAACCATCTTCCTCCATCCCCGAGCTTGGAAATGCCCACTTTGGTAGCTAGCCGAACACGCACCCGCAAGTCCAAGTAGAGATTGAAGACAGCACGGAGAAGTATACCTGTGGTCACGTTTGGTGATGAGCGCCGTCTTGGGTTTCCGGGATCTCGTAACAGCCATTTCGGTGATCAATTCTATGCGGGTTACCCGAGGGGCTTGTAGGGTCTTGTGCGTTGAAAGAGCCCCCGCTGACATTTATCGTTTATCGTTACAATCGCATGGATTTCCGATCTCTGTCCTCCCAACTCAACCCGGTGATGCCCTAACTACTGCCCGCACCAACTCCAAATCGCCGTCCAGCTGAAAGCAATACTAACCATGATTTGTGCTTTCTTGGTTCCTTGGTCACAGGTGTCAGGATTTCATTGTTTGGATGAGACGGTGGTCACTCACTATACTTAAGTTTGGTTCACATCAGGTTTGTGGGTAGCTTCTTGCCCCTCCTAATATCAACTATTGGGACCTGTGTTTCAAGCGCGTCGATCGAGGCGGCACTTGGAAACTTCCCACCCGAATCGACGATCACGACATGGTGCAACCTGGCCGATGCGGTGTTCTTGCGGTCGGAAGCAAACCGCGTCAACTCCTCCACAAAGCGGTTGGAAAGATTGCAATTCAGGAATGCGAGGGTCGTTAACGAAGGGTGAGATGATGGGTTCGACAACAAAGTGGAGAGTTGGGGTATGCCGGCTTCGCACTCGACTGCAAGCGTCTCCAGGCTGGGGAAGAATGACAGGTGGTGGGTCATGGGGCTGAGGTGAGGTGTCTTCCATGACCCGCGGTGTATGAGGCGAAACTCTCGAACGTTCGCGAGAGGGAGTAGAGGGAACTCTGTGAAGGTATCCTCAGGGATGCCAGTATACGAAAACCCTCCTTTCGGCCCGGATAGTCGGATGCGTCTGGGGTAGGTTTCATATTTGATGGAAGTGGGGGAGGGAAGGTTCAAAAGGTGCGTGGTGGAGATCCCGGTCAGGATTTCTTTCAATCCCGCATCACAGTCATAGTGGAGGATGTCCAAGTGCGCGCCTCTCTCAAGTGCGATGTTGGAGATCAGGGCCTGGGCTTCTATCGCGCGGATGCAGGATATCGTTAAGTGCTGGAGTCGATTCCTGATCGGGGATCGACGCTGGGAACTGCGGAGAGGGGGCTTCACGAACGAAACCCCCAGGGCGGCAGTTTGGAGAGAGTGGTTCTTCTCCAAAAAGTCCAATAGGGTATCCAAGTGAAGATGGAACTTGTGGTCATCGAGGGACAGCGTTGTAAGAGTCCCGAGGTTAAGGAAGGAGGGATAAAGAGGGATATTCACTAATGTGAGACACCTCAGGGAGCAGGCTAGTGATCCAAACGGGTCGACGGACCGGTCCCATTCAGGTCCTCCACCTGTTATAATCTCCAACGATCGAAGGTTGGGCATCGATTGTGGAAAATTCGGAAACGCGGTGGTCACGTCCTCAGCTCCCCGCGAGGGACTGTGAACGGTCAAAGATCCAGTGTTTTGGACTTTTGGCCTCAGGAGGTCGACAATCCAATCATTCTGTCGGAACTGGTCCATGTCGAGATGGATATCCAGGGGGGCGGCCACAGCCCGCTCCAGGCTCAACTCTACCAACTTCCTACCACTTTGGGCGGATATTGTAGTCCAATGGTCGGGCGTAGAGATGATGATCTTGCGCCAGTATCGAGAAACGTGTGTCAGTGGAATGATTTGGCGTATATGGTCGGAAACCTGGTCGTCTGGGACAAATTGAACGATACTAGAGATGATCTCCCGAGGCAACTTGTTCAGTGGCCCCAACGCGTTCCGTAAAGAGGGCATGAGGTTCAGAACATCGCGTGCTCTGGTTTCGAGGCCCTCGATCTGAAGGATTCAGCGTTAGCAGATCCTTCCACTCCACGTCCGTTGAGGTGGACGGATCAAAAGTGCACTCACTTCGGCTTTCAGTGATGCGATGGAAACGATGGGCGGGAGACAGGTTTCTCGCAAACGGGAGGATTCCAGGCCGAGTTTCTCATTCAACACGCGGAGGAGTTCGGGAATGGAGAGGTTGTGAGCAGCCTCCAAAGACATGGTGATGACTGTCACTCGAAAGTGTGGCGGGGAATCCCCGATCGAAGTTGATAAACGCCGTGAGCCCTTGTATTGTGGCCCGCCCCAGGATACCTATAAAATCATTCCGGGGGCCGGTAGGGTTACGGTTGTAGTCTACAAAACATCAACCGAATGCCATGTTTACTCCACCACCGTTGATCCCAACAAGCGAGCAAGGAGCGACCTCTCCCATTATACGCCCGGTAAACTTCACAACGATCTCGGCGGGGTAGTGCCACCAGAAACCCATCGGAGCCACATCTAATGTCGTCCTCGATCTTCAGCGACTCTAGAACTAGGCACCGGATACTGGAATTCGAGCCGAAGAGCGGGAGTATTTGTGATGTTGGGATGTATGGAGGTGGGCAAAGGGGGAGCGAAAGGTTAACGAGCGCCATGGTGCTGAAGCTGAGGCAGTCCCAGCTCCAGATCGTGAAATGCTCTGAAAAGGAGAGGTCTCGCAACTTCAGGAAACGCTGACGGGAGAAGAAACCGGAACCATCCACACCGTTCAAAGCGGTCACTTCGATGTCGCTACCCCGGATGTGCCCCGGGAAGTGGGGGGGTCAATGAGGAGACGTTAGGTTGTATCTCGTCATCACTGAGATAGACCTTCCGTGTGGCACCCCGTGCGGCGTGGCCCTTGAGAGTATCCCGCAGGGTTTCGTCGAAAGATCCAATCCAGCGCCCCATTCCATCCAGCACGAGATCCAGCGGAGCGGTTCCAGAACAAGGGCACTGTCGCTTCCGGCCTTCCAAATTATTTCCCCAGTAGCTCCAAAGTTTCGGAAGACGACGGGCGACCTGGACCCAATGATGACGGACGAGGAGGAAGTTATAAGAGTCCCTCTGCACTCCAGCAAATTGGGGCCACGCGCACGGGCGGGCTCGGTGGTGATGTTGAAACGGAAGATGTACCCGAGGACTTCTGGAAATATGCGCGCGGCGGGTAATAAGGAGTTTAAAGAACAATTGAGTCGGGCGAGTTTTACCATTACTTCTTCGATTCGTTTGTCCAGCGCCAGGGCGGAGACGATGTTGCTCTCATAGCCCATGCTGCTGTTCAAACCTCCGTCAGGCATCGTAATCTCTCTGGAACTTGTTCACTTACATCAACGAAGATATTTATTTGTGGCTTTGAGAGACGGGCTGCTCGTCGTGGGTCCGACCTCGGAGTGGTCAGGAAAAACGGACGACCTCCGTTGATCGAGAAACTCCAATCACATCACCGTGGTGGTCGCACTGCTTGAAGGACTCAAGTACTCAGGGGTCCACAAAACTCCCTCGTTAAATGACGCCTATACCTTGAGAGCCCACAGTGACATTAAGCGCCTACGAGCCACTGTGAGCCCGGTTTAATTTAACGTTGAGAGCTGGTTTCGGACGCGCCAAATGGAAACAGTTCACTTACATCTGGGGGTGCACGCACAAGATATCTTCTTTCAAGCTTCACCGTAGATGTTCACGAGAACGCCTGTACCTGCAAATTTCACAACTCCGTGTACCTCCCTCCCTCAGCCATCAATCCGTTATGCATTCCACGTTCCAAGACTGTCAACCGCCCTGACGTGTACCTGGGTAACGTTGAACGCGGTTTATGTTGTTCGGGTTCTCGAACTGTCAGGTGTCGATTAGCAACGGAGAGAGCCACATAATGAGGTCGGCAGGTTCAGTGAGTTACCCGAACCGGAGGTTGCGTTACAGAGGTCTTGTGGGTCGAAACAGCTTTCGCTAGTATTGACTGTTTATCATTACAATCGCATAGATTTCCGACGTCTGGTTTCTCAACTCGGCCTGGTGTTGTCTGAAGGCCATAACGCCCCAACCATTGCCCACACCGACCCCAAAACGCCATCCAGCCCCGAGTGAGTGCAATAACCAAAAATTGTGCTTTCTTAATTCCCTGGCCACGAGTGTCAGCGTTTCGTTGTTTGGATAGGAGGAAGGTAGTCACTCACTATACTCAAGTTCGGTTCATGTCAGGTCTGTGGGTGGCTCCCTGCCCCTCCTAACATCAACTATCGGGACGTGTTTCTCAAGCGCCTTGATCGAGGTGGGACTCGGAAACTTCCCATCTGAATCGACGATAACGACGCGATGCAACCTGGCCGAGGTGGTATTCTTGCGGTCAGAAGCGAATTGCGTCAGCTCCTCCATAAAGTCCTCAGAGAGGTCGCAATTGAGGAACGCGAGGGTTGTCAACGAAGGGGGGGATGATGGATCCGACGACAAGGTGGGGAGGTAGGATGTTCTGGTCTCGCACTCGATGGCAAGTGTTTCTAGGTTGGGGAATAATGACAGGTGGTGGATCGCGGGTCTGAGGTGGGACGTCCCCGATGTCTCCCGGTGTATGAGGTGAAACTCTCGAACATTCGCGAGAGGGAGTAGGGGGAACTCTATGAAGAGGTTCCGTATGATAAGGAGGGGGCTACCAAATGAGAACCTTCCATTCGGCCCGGATAGTCGGATGCGTCTGGGGTGGGTTTCATATTCGATGGAGGTGGGGGAGAGAAGATTCGAAAGGTGTGCAGTGGAGATCCCGGTAAGGATTTCATTCGGCCCTGCATCCCAGAGACCGCAGAAGATCTCCAAGTGCGCGCCCCTCTGGAGTGCGATGTTGGTGATCAAGGCCTGGGCTTGTATAACGCGGCGGCAGGATATCGACAAGTGCTGAAGTTGATTCCTGATCGGGGATCGACGTTGGGAGATGTGGAGAGAAGGCTCCACGAACGAAACCCACAGGGTGACCCTTTGGAGTGAGTGATTCTCCTCCAAGAAGTCCAAAAGGGTGTCCAAGTGGAGGTAGAAGTCGTGATCCCTCAGGTACAGCGTTGTGAGAGTCCTGAGGTTGAGGAAGGAAGGATAAAGGAGGATATTGTCCAAGGTGAGGCACCTCAAGGAGCAGGCTGACGATCCAAACGGAGAAAACGGGTCGACGGACTGGTCCCAGTCAGATCCTCCACTATTTGAGATCTCCAGTGATTGGAGGTTGGGCATTGATCGCGGAAAATCCGGAAACGCTGTGGTCACGTCGTTGGCGTCCCGCGGTCTAAGAACGATCAAGGACCTAATGTTTTGAATTTTTAGCCTCAGGAGGTCGAGAGCCCAGTTATCCTTTTGGAAGCGACGCATGTCGACACGGACGTCCAGGGGACTGGTCCGCTTCAGGCTCAACCCCACTAACTTCCTACTACATCCGGTGGATATTGAAGTCCAATGGCCAGATGTAGAGATGATAAGCATGCGCCAGTATCGACAAACGTGTGTCAGTGGAATGATTCGGCGTGTACGGTCGGGGGTCTCGTCGTTCTGGACGTATCGAGCGATAATGGAGACGATCTCCGGGGGTAACTTGTTCACTGGTTGCAACGCGTTCCATAAAGAGGGTATGAGGTTCAGAACATCGCGTGCTCTGGTTTCGAGGTTTTCGATCTGGGGGACTCAGCGTTAGCAGATCCTTCTACTCCACGTCCGTTGAGGTGGATAAATCAAAGGGGTGCTCACTTCGGCTGTCAGCGATTGTGTGGAAGCGATGGGTGGGAGACAGGATGCTCGCAAACGGGAGGTTTCCAGGTCGAGTTTCTCGTTCAGCGCACGGAGGAGGTCGGGAATGGAGAGGTCGCGGGCAGCCCCTAAAGACATGGGGATGACTGTCGCTCAAAAGCGTGGCGAGTAAATTGAAACGCCGGTTGTTCGATAAAGTATAAACGCCGTGAGCGCCTACCTGTGGCGGTTCCGAGTCGCCTCGCGCGCGGACGAATGATGGTCACCCACAAAATCACTCCAGAGACCCGAACTTTGAGAATCAGCACAATTACGGTTGATTCAGGACGAAGTTGTAGTCTACAAAACTTTGTTCCCCCATCGATCGAAATTTACAAGCTGAGCTTGATGCTGATCTGTAACGTTAACGAGGACGTTAGTGGTCTCGGACTGTTGAACATACGGTCATTTCCGTGCAGAACCTTCAGCGCTTTAGAGACTGTTGAGGACCCCACCGGGAGTCGCGTGAGGATACCCACGGAACAACTTCCCGTTGACGTAGCCCATAACCAGGTGACCGTTAACATCGATCAAGCAAGCGCAACACGCCGAACCGCGTTTCCCGCTACCGCCGCGGAACCCCAGAGCTGAACTTCTCTACCCAGCAACGTAGGCTAAGGCAGGTCTTTCGGTCCCGGTCGGTGAACGTTTTTTGCGGGGTACTTATAGCACCATCAGAGACTCATCAAGAGCGCGTCATCCCCTTGCTGCCACAAGCTCGAACCAACGCCGAAAGGCCTGTCTCTCAAAGTTGAAAACAAACGTGCTTTTCGACGTAAGTGAAGTGAACTTCCGAGGCATTCGCGACATCTAACGCGGGTCCAGCACCAACATGGGCCACGAGATCAACATCGACTCCATCATGGTTTTGGACAAACGGATCGAGGAGATAACCGCAGAACTCGCGCAACTCGAGCGTTCTCGAAACTCCTTATTGAACGTCGCGCGCATCCCTCCGGACATCCTCGGACACATCTTTCATTTGAACGTCATGCCGGAACCTGGTGACGGCTACTTTCCCAAGTTGCAAAAGGGTTCATACAACTTCATCCTGGTTTGCCACCGCTGGTTCCGAGTCGCGCGCAACACCCCGGCACTGTGGAGCTTCTGGGGCAACGAGCTGAAAGACTGGAAGCGGCGGCACCTTCTTTCCGGAGTCTCTGCCCCAGTCGACCTTGTGCTGGATGTATTTACCCACGGGGGCGAGTCTCTCGACGAAATTCTGCGAAATGTGCTCAGGGACCGTGCTGCCCGTGACGTCATACGGAAGGTCCACATCAGATGCCAATCCATAGAGGAATCGACGGCAACCGCTATCATTTCCCTATTGACCCCCGAAGATGAAGGGATCCGACACAGTAGCATGGAGTCGATCGCGTTGAGCGGGGTGGACGTTTCCGATTTTTTCGCCCGCCACTGTTTCCCAAAATTGCGAGACCTCTACCTCTTTGGCAACTTCAAGGTCTCGTGCTGGGACCACCTGAAATCAGCCACCGCGGCGCTTACCGACTTATGTATCGACCAGAACACGATCCGGCCCACAGTCGTCCCGACCACATCCCAAATACTTTCACTTCTCGCCTCGAATCCTAACATTCGGTTCCTCGCGCTGCGGCGGCTGATCGTCAGTGACGACAGCGGAAACGACTCCACATCCCTGGTGCCACTCCGTCGCCTGGAACGGCTTTGCCTGATAGGCACGGTCCATGACATCTTCCCGATCCTACACCGACTGGAGCTCCCCAAAAGGATAGAGAGTGCAAGTCTCGAGTTCTACAATTGCAAGTTCGAGGAGGCTTACGAAATCATCGGGCCATACATTCGAAATTACCTCCAACGCGATCCAAGGTTCAGAAATAGGCTCGAAATTTCCACCTTGTATAGCTCCTACTCCACTTCAATTAGCACTATCGCTGTTGCAGCTGAATATTGGGGTCCAAATCTACCACCACAGGTTGACTCCCCATGTGCGGCGTTTAAGATAGGATTGTCCCGCCGCGTTCCTTCCAACCTACGTCGGAAGCTGAACATCAAAATCCTCGCGCTCCTTCCCCTGGAAAGCATCGTCAGCTTCAAGACGAACCTCCGGGCGACGGAGGAGGTTCTTGTGGTGGTGCCTAACCTCGAAGTATTGCACCTCGTCGGCCCTGGGGTGTCCAACGGGTTCCTGCTGCCGGATCCAGATGGACCAAACGCTCACAAGAAACTTCTTCCCCACTTGCGATGGCTAAAATTGGAGGATCCAAAAGCGCTCGACGGAGACTGGAATTCTCTCATCACCTATCTGACCCATCAGACCTCCGACGGTCAGACTGTTTCGCTCGACGTGTTCGACGAAATTCACATCTGCCCCGAGATGGTCGAGCAGATAGATGATTTGGTTGAGGAATTTAATTTGGCACCAGATCCAGAGGGGCGATGTCATAATCTTGATGGTAGCTGTGTGTAAGGAGAGTCGTAGTGCGGCCGTTCGAGCCGTTTTGCCAGTTGCACGTTATCAGGCGCAACCCGATGGTGCACTGTAGAACTTGGGCCCTTAAAACTTGATTACTACTGCTCCCGCAACATTATGAGAGGAACAAATAGTATAGAATTGAACGTACCTCGAGGACCGTGCTCGGCTCGCCAAACAGCAGCAACCCCATCTTTTTCCCTTCCGAAAGGACCGCTCGCATAAACATTCGAGGCGTGGTCGCGGGGGGTTCACAAAGCATGACCACCCAAGCAGAAGGGGAGGGGTTAACACGCTGTATCATTCACGCAGTCAACTTCTGAGTCATATCCGACCCTCCACTACTCCGCCGGGAAACAATCGAAAGGCCAAATCTTCCTCCATCCACGATCTAGTAGGAAACGCTCACTGTGGTGGCCAGTTTAACACGCGTCTGCAAGTCCAGATATAATTTGAGGACAGCATGGAGAAGACCGTCCCTGGGGGCACGTTCGCAGTCGCCGATAATATCGATAAACTCTCGAGAGGGTATTCGGGTGTCACGGTGTCGGGATATTTTGTGAGGAGTGTTATGGTCTTGGGTTTCCAGGATCGCGTAAAGGCCATTTTGGTGATCAACTCGTTCTATGCGGGCCACTCGA